>ULVW01079441.1_pt1 | contig 132801 bp, 151 predicted proteins | sample 1959801 | NCBI WGS metagenome assembly ULVW01 (sample SAMEA4835796, study PRJEB28245) | human gut metagenome | biome: gut microbiome; material: fecal sample | place: Denmark | collected 2008
ATTATCTATTCCCGCCCAACCACCCCTATTATACACCAAAAAAATCATTTTGTCAATACATATTTTAAAATTTTTTTGTAAACATATTATGAACATCATAATATTTATTCTAATTTCATTTTCTCCATTATATTTTCATTTGTTCTTTATCTCTCTTATCTATATTTCACAATTTTTTCTAAATTTTTTCTAAAAATCACAAAAAACTTTTCAAAAACCCCTTGACAAACCGAGTGAAATGTGGTATAATAAGTACATCAAAGAGAGAGGTAAATATCATGAACAACGAAATTATTAAAGCAATGAACAGAAAGCCCAAGAAGAAAATTTTCCGCAAGTGGTGGAGCAAGAACGGCTACAAGGTCAACAGAGTAATCTTCTTTCCTATCTGGATTGGTGCTCTTATCGTAAAGAAAATCCAAACCAAACTCAACAACCGCCAAGTGTGGAGTGAAGAGAGAGCCAAGCAGATTCTTGACTATTACATTCCACGCAAAGCAGAGTGGTGTGAAGAGGATAAGACCTTCTACTTCTTCGACAACGGCATGGGATGGGGCAACCTCGCCAAGAGGTACCTCAAGCTCAAAGATCGCAGATGGTGGAATAACAATAGAGCTTGGTGCGGTGGCAAGATTCGCAAATACCTTATTAATGAGTATGAGATTGCGGGCTTCACTAAAGAAATTGGAAATTGCTCTGACGGTTGGACAGAAATCTCTTTCACAATGATTGAAAAAAATTAAAAAACTTTCCCAAAACCCCTTGACAAACGAGGGGTTTTGGGATATAATATAATCAAGGAAAGGGAATGCCGGGCTCCCTAAATAATAAAACAGGAGGATTATTGATGTAATGTTTTTAGTTACATACTTCATTTAATTTCTATGAACAATATTCAACAGAGAAAAATCAAACTTTTTATAGACGCCGACGATACAATTTTAGAATCGTCAAAGGCTTTCATCGACATTGTTAATCGGCAAGACAATATTAACCCACCTAAAACATATGAGGAACTTCGAGATTGGAAATATCGGTCTTTGTTCCCGTATATGACAAGCGAAAGAATATTTGAAATATATGACTCAGAAGATTTTTTTAATATCGTAAAACTTAATCCAGATTTTGAAAGCTTCTATCTTAAACACGAAAATGATTTTGAATGGAATATTGTAACAAAAGGACACAAATCTAATATTGAACACAAACAAAAATATTTCAAAAAGCATCTTCCAAAAGCGAAGGTCGTTGGATGCAGATTTAATTCAATAGAGGAACAGAACTTCGATAAATCTCATATCGATATGGATTATGGAATTCAAATTGATGATCGAACAGATTGTTTAATTGGAAGTAACGCAAATATAAAAATTTTATTTAAAAATAATCGAGACTTTTATTGGAATCGAACAGACATGACGAGCGAGCCTCTTTATATAATGAATAGCTGGAAAGAAATAATCGAAACTTTAGAGTTTACTCTTGAAAATCCAGAATTGTTTATGGAGAGGTGTTAAAAGTGAAATCAACTAAAATTATTTTATTTTCCGGATTCGCAAGACACGGGAAAGATCAGAGCGCAACTTTTTTGAAAGAAGAATTAGAAAAATCTGGAAAGACGGTCCTTATATATCATTTTGCTGATGCTCTTAAATCATTGTGCGAAAGTTCGTATGATTGGATTAAAGGCGATAAGGGACCTATCGGAAGAACAATTCTCCAGAATGTTGGAACGGCATATCGGAAAAATAATCCGGAGTGTTGGGTTAATATCGCTCGACAGATTGCTCTTGGGTGTTCAGAAGAATATATGTTGATTCCAGATTGTCGATATAAAAATGAGGCATTAGGATTTTTGGACTTTGATTATAAGAATGTTCGAATCGAAAGACCAGATTTTGACAACGGGCTCACAGAGGAGCAAAAGAAGCACATTTCAGAAACTGAAATGACCACATTTTCTGAATATGATGAAGTAATTATTAACAACGGCTCTCTTGACGACTTGAGAGAAAAGGTAAAACAAGCATTTCAATTAGAGGTGGAATAATGCCAATTAGAGAGCAGAATTTGTATCAGATTTACAAGTTCTCTTCCGCATTTATTTGCGAAAATAATTTAGATATTAAAGATTATACTCCACGACGAGCGGCGCAAGAAGGATGCTTAGTTTCTTGCGGAGATAATATTGCGTTTGACCAAGCACGAAAAATTCGTGGCGACAACAGAAATTACAAAGAAATTTTTTCAAATATTCAATTTCTTCGAAACTCTCTCCATAGAGCAAAAAAAGAAGGACGAAATAAAGAAGCTAAAATATTTTGGCAAGCAATCCTAAATACATTATTTGTTAAAGACTTCGTTGTTGTTGAAGTAAAAAAGAAAGAAGAATATAAAAGAATTTCAAAATCCGGCTTTTATGTTAATGGAATCCGATATGTTCGATTTAGCGCATCTGCTGGGCAAATTAGGCATAACTGTGTTTTAATGGCTAATGCCGAAATCGCAGAAGAATTAACTAATAGATTAATGTGTGATTTCAACAATCGCGTTAAAGAATTTAATCTTGCTAAACTTTCAGCATATTTTGCTCTTTCCACATCGTCAATTTTGTGGGTTTCAACTCCGCGCGTTTGTGTTATCAAAGACTTTTTCACAACACTTCCAAATCAAAAATTAGACTGGATTACAACGGACGAAAATGGAAAGAAAACGGTTGAAGAAAGAATTCTCGACATCACGATGAATTCTTGCGATGGACAGGGACTCATTTCGCCGGAAATGGCGCAGAAGTGGTCTCAAGAAATGAATCTTGGATATGTTGCAAGCTCATATGTCGTTCGTTCAATATTCGTTAAAGGAAACCTTGTCCCGTTCGATTTTCACGCATATGCGAAAGAAAATGGAATTGAATATATTTATGACAAATGGGGGCATCCATATAAAGTTGACGAAATCGATGTTCTTCTTTCAGAATCACAGTTCAAGATGCATAAGTATTATTCGAGCTGGGAAGATTATTCTGAATATATCGAAATGGCACAAATTGGCTGGGGCGTTTCGAGATATAACCGAAAATTCGATGATGAATGGGTTCTTGCAAATTATCAAATAATTCAGGTTTTGAATATCAATAAAGACGAAATTAAAAACCTTGTTCAACCCACAATTGATTGGATTAAGAAGGTTTGCTCCGGAGATCCGTTATATGCGATGCTGTATTCTCTTGGAGGATTTTCAGAAGATTATCAGATTGAGTATAACGATGTTTATACGAGAGCACAAAGTCTTGCAATGAAAGCTGTCGTAAAAAATCCAGACTTTCTAAAAGACACATATGTTCAACGGAAAATTTATCGTAACCTGATTCGAAGCATTACTCAAGCAAAGATTGGAAAGATTTGGGTTAGAGGTAATTATTCATTTATGATTTCAGATCCAATTGCACAATGTCGAAGCGCGTTGGGTCTTGATCCAAAAGGCGAAGTTCCCAGAGAATATATTTATTCAAATTTCTGGAATAAGAGATATGATCCTGAAAAAGATATTGTGTTGTGTCGGTCTCCACTTCTGGACAAACACGAAGTCAATCATTGTAAATTATATAGAAGCAGTGAAGCAGATAGATGGTATAAGTGGATTGAAAGTGGAATAATTTATTCGATTTATGATTTGAGCACATTAAGACATTCGGACAGTGACTAGTGATCAGGGTCCGCTAACTGGCGACAGTTAGATGAAAACTCGGTGAACTTACAATAGTAAGGTGTCGAACAAAAGTTCGGCTAACGGTAGATTTGGAGAGTTGTTGTGTCACCATGGAGGTGATGCAATATGGATGAAAATCCTATATATTATGTTTATCAATGGATAAACGATGATAATGGCGAAATATTCTATGTTGGTAAGGGTTCTAATTATAGATACAAAGACAAGAGACCAAGTAGAAGAAATAGATATTTTATGAGGTATGTTCGTAAATATCCAAATTGTCACGGGGAAATAATCATTGATAATCTAACAGAAGAAGAAGCATATCAAAAAGAAAAAGAAACAATTGCAGACTATTTAAGCAAAGGATATAACCTAACAAATTTTGATGAGGGCGGAAGACCGGGAGGTAGATGCCCGGGTAAATCCAATGGAATGTATGGCAAAACACATACGCCAGAAGCCATTCAAAAAATAAAAGAAGCCAACGTTGGGAAGATACGTTCTAAAAATAGTAATGCAAAGATATGCGAAATTTATGACTTAAATATGAATTTTATCATTAAATTTGATTGTATTATGGATGCAATTGATTGGATGATATCACAAGGAGAGACTTCAACAAGCAAAAGATCTCTTACAACTTATATTGGGAGATACGAGCTTGGTCAAATAGACAGCATTTGTCATAAATATAAACTAAAAATATATAGACACAACAACGAAGAAAATACCGTGCCAAGCCTTGAAAACAAGGAAGGTGTAACGGCTATCGAAAGCATAGCGAGTGAGAAAAACATTCGTGAAGAAGCGAGTAGAGTAGAGGAAATGTGAAAATCATTTCCTCGAAGTGCCGAGCAACTCAATTTTGGTAATAGAAAAAGAGTTGAAGAGATAGTCTACTCCCCTAATAAATATCGGGAAACCGAGGGTGTAAAGGTTGACGGAGATTTAGTAATGTCATCAGACAACGAAATTCTCCTAAAAGGTTCAATGAAAGATGTGACAAATCCAATTAGCTACGACAAAAAATCGGCTCCTGTTCACAAAATCTGTCACCGTGAATTCGTAAAAACAGACTTACGTGGATTCGGAACGAAGGTCGGAACATATAGCAATTATTCCACGCAGCTCGAAGCAATGCTTCCATTGTTTCAGAGACCGGACCAAAAACGTCATCGAGATGAAATAGAGTTGCGTAAAAAGCTTCTTCGCGAAATCAACGGACAGGAAATTGATCGAATTAAGGGCGTTGAGGCAAAAGGACCTCCGAAAGACGAGTGGCTTCGCACGCAGAAGGTTGAAAAAGACGATCCAGAAGATGTAATTAAAGCAAAGAGATATCATAACTCTCTTGTTATTAACAAGAAGCCGTATTTCTTTAGATATTTATATCCAGAATTGAATACTTCGTATAAGACGCACGAAAAGAGATACGACGAAATTGCAAAATGCACATATCGGACGAGATTAAAGAAACTTCTGATAAAAGAGAATAAAACGCCAGAAGAGAAAAATTTTATCAGAAATTATCATCAATTTTCCCCGGTTTTAAACACGAATTGTACGATGAACATTTTGTGTCATATGGTTGAAGATACAGATTTTGACATTCAATATAATAAAAATTGTGTTAGCTTACTTCCATATTACAATCTTGACGAGTACAAATTCGACCCGGAGATTCTTGGCAAATTCCGAGATATGTATCGAAGATTCAATGATAAAAAAGCAATTACAATTGTCAATCAAATTTTCAACAATTCTGATGAAGAGCAGGCAGACGAAATTCGAATGGAAATTCTTGATTCGATCCGAGACGAACTTCGTGCCGAATACGACGAACTTGAAATGCCTCCGATGGACGCACTAACATATATTAAAGCGCTTTCGCAGAGTTATTCAAAGTTCAATTGGGACTTTGCATGGAGTTTGCTTGACGAACAGATTTTAGATGTTATTGAAGAAAAGGATGCATATGCGCCGGTTGAGTGCGCGGACGGGGAAGAATATCTTGGAAGACGATTTAAACTGAAAAAGATTCCAAAACAAATTCAACAAATGATTATTGACCCAGAAACTGGTGAGGTTCTGGAGGAAGGAGAAGAAAAAGAAAATGAGAATTATTAAACAGGGCAATTTAAATACAAAAAAGGAAAATAAAATAGCCGCAGTTTATATTTGTAGCAAATGCGGTGCAGAAGCGGAAGTGGATACCGGAGATAGTATTGAATCGTGCCCTTGTTGCGGGGCGTGGAACGGTGCTTTTGCTCCTAAAATTACTAACAAGCCGCTTTCTGCCGGAGAAGCATTTCCGGAAAAGTATTTTCGGTTCGGTGTATCTGAAGGATCCGTAAAACTTCCAGACGAAGAAATTCGTAATATGATTGACAAAACGGTTCAGACATATCTTAGAAGCAATTGCGGATATTGTTATAATGGAACCGGAGATACTTTCATCGCAGTATTTCAATCGGACGAAAATGACATTAACGATTATTTTGTAGTAGTTGGCAAGAATTATTATGAAATCAATTCTTGCGAATTAGAAGATGATTATCCATAAGAGGAAGATGAAGATGGATAAATTTAACCTATTCGTTAAAAATTACAATTGTAACGCAAATAAAATTGAAAGTTATGATGTTCTAAGTCGGAGAGAATCTGAGATAAAAAAACTCAAAAAGAAATGTGCGACAAAAAAAGAGTTTTTTGAGTCACTTCGGATCGAATTTATGCGTAGATTTTGGGCTAAAGCAGAGTGGGAGCTTATTATCACCAAGGAGGAAGACGGAAGAATTATTTTGTCGCCTTGGTGTGGGTGCTCCGACCCTGATTCCGTGGCGATTGATGTAACGAACGACAAGTCTTTTGATTGGTCGGGATTTGCCGATGAACATATTAATCGGCAAATTTTCAAAAATCAGGCAAAAATTGATGTTTATGACCAAATCATGTACGGAGACAGATTTTCAAATCTTGTAGACGAATTGTGGTACACTCGGTTGCCGTATGAACGCGACAATCCTAAATTTCATAGAATTAATAGTGAGGTTTATTAAATTGGAAAATTTCGAAGTGGAAGTATTAAAGCATCCTGACGCGGAAGATTGGATGTTGTGTAAGAAATGTACTCTTGTCACCGTCGGAAAAGACTCAAACAAAGAACCAACGATGGAATGGAAGCGCAAACTGATTGGGGCGCAGCATAGCCCTATCAGAACCCTTAATTTTTGTTTCCGACTTAAAAATATTCCTTCGTGGGTAGCAACTCATCTTGTGCGCCACGTTCACGCAACTCCGTTTGTAAAAACGCAACGCAACGATCGACAAGATAGTTTTGATAGAAATCTTGCCCCGCAAGGAGCGCCGGTGGATATGTGCTGGTATATGAATGTAGAAGAACTAATTACAATTGCTCATAAGAGACTTTGCACACAGGCGTCCCCCGAAACAAGAGAAGTTGTAAAAGAAATATGTCGAAAGGCAATTGAAACAAATCCAGAACTTGATGGATTTCTCGTTCCACTTTGCCAATATCGCGGTGGATTATGCACGGAGTTCAATCCGTGTGGTCTGAATAAAAAATTTCAGAAAGAATTTCAAACAAAAGAGGAGAACAATTAAATCCAATGGCTAACCGTTTCAAAGACTATCGAGCACAATTGAAGAGCAATAAAACAGTCGTTTTATCTGATGAAGAATTAAAACTTTATTTAAAAACAGCAAATAACGAGGGTGTTTCTCACGCAAATATTGATTGGGGAAACGATGTTGTGGATACAAAGAAATACGGTGGCGAGACTGGAGAAGATGTATCAGAAGTCCCAGACAATTCAGATAAAGAAAAAACAATTATCAGAAATATGGAAAGAGAACAAAAAATAAAAGAGATAAAAACAGAAGGGGATATGGAATAATGCTCGAAAAAGAAACGACTCTTGATCGAGAGTTCTCACAGACGCAGGTTATTGAAAGCCCATATGACGCAAGAGATTATTAGATTATTGCGAGCCAAAATTTCCCTAAAACAAAAGAATTGTAAATTGGTTTTACAATAGAAAGAAGCAGAAAGAATCGTAAAATTTTTTTTGAGGAATTTCACAAAACCTCTTGACAAACGGGAGGTTTTGTGAAATAATAGAGTTAGAAAGAACAAGGATGGAAAACCAATGACGAATATTGAAAAGCTACATGCGATGTCACTCGACGAATTTTCACTCTGGCTTGATGAAAATGGATTGTTTGACAATTCTCCGTGGATGAATTGGTTCGATAAAAAATATTGTGAAAATTGTGAGGCAGAAAAGGCTATAATGGAAAATGGAAAGACTTGTCTTTGCTCATATTGTGAAATTCATGAATGCTGTCGATTCTTTCCGGGTGTTCCAACTCCGGTAAATTATGACATTATTAAAATGTGGCTCCAAAGAGAAGAGACGGAGAAAGAAAAGAAATGATCCTCGTATTGGTAATGTGTCTCTTTTTAATGGAATGCCTCAAGCGAAAATAATCGAAAAATTTTTTAGGAAATTTTCAAAAACCCCTTGACAAACGAAAGAAAATGTGGTATAATATAATCAGAAGGAAGAAAGAGTAAAGAGACTCCTTCTGGCGGTGACTCCGATAACCGAAAATTTTCGGAAAATATGGGCGGGTACCTCAGCTGGATAGAGGAACGGTATTTATCGAGTCTTGATAAAAGGCTTAAACAGCAACTTTTCTTATGATGAAAAATGGGACTCCGTTAGTCGATGGTTCGAATCCATCCCCGTCCACTAAAACTAAATACTTGTCATTCGACAAATATAGAACATAAAAAGACACAAACAGCAATCTCGTTAATGAACAATGATAATTTTACAAAAAAAGTAATCATACATATTGTGTCTTGCGAACTTATGTTCTATATTGGTCGAATGACCACTGGGGCGCGAACAGCAATTTTTTGGATTCTACTGCTAATAGAAAAACCTTCTGCGCCCCGGATTTCATATGGAAATCAAAAAAGTGAGGAAAGAAAAGAAAATGTTTATGGATGCCGTTCGAGATAATATTCTCGAAAATCACAACGTATCGATTACTGAAAATGGAGCAATTGGATATGAGACCACCGGAAAGAATCTTCTTGATTTGAATTTCTCAGTTGCCTCTCTCCGAAATGTTTCGGAAGCAGAAATTGCAGAAAGGTTCTACAAGGCGTTTCTTGAAGACAAGAATCTTGCGATGCGTTGGCTGTTCTTCGCAAGAGATGTTCGAGGAGGACTCGGTGAGCGCCGTCTGTTCAGGGCCGTTATTGAAGCTCTTTCTATGGAAGACCCGGAAGTTGTTAAGGCGATTATTCCGCTGGTTCCGGAATACGGTAGATATGATGACCTCTGGTGTCTGCTCGACACTCCTGTTAAGGATGTCGTAATTGGCTTTGTTGCGAAGCAATTTGAAGAAGACATTGCCGGTCTGATTAACCGCAAGCCAATTTCCCTTCTTGGCAAGTGGGCGCCGTCACCCTCTGCTTCTTCGAGAGAAACGAAGCGATACGCGAAAATTATCGCAAAAGGGCTCGGTTTGACTGAAAGGGATTACCGCAAAGGTTTGAGCAAGATTCGCAAATATCTCGATGTTGTTGAGGTAAAGATGTCTGCGAAGAGGTGGGACGAAATCAATTACGAAGCAGTTCCTTCTCGTGCAAACCTGATTTATAACAACGCTTTCCTTCGCAACGACGAAGAGCGTCGGCAGGAGTATCTTGAGAGTCTGAAGAACGGCGAGGCGAAGATCAACGCTTCCGTGCTCTATCCGCACGATATCGTTCATAAGTATACGGGCAGTTACAACAGAACTTGTTATCGATATGATGAAACCCTCGAACAGTTGTGGAAGAATCTCCCGAATACCGTTAATGAAAACGGAAACACCCTCGTTGTTTGCGATGGTTCTGGTTCAATGGAATGTCAAATTGGCGGAACGACTGCAACCGCTCTTGAAGTAGCAAATGCTCTTGCGATTTATTTCGCAGAACGCTCAAGCGGGCAGTTCAAAAATAAGTTCATTACATTTTCGAGCAAGCCGAAGTTCGTTGATATTAGCAGTGGTAAAACACTTCGTGATAAGATTCATATCGCGATGGCGAACGATGATTGTTCCAATACTAATATCGAGAAGACTTTTGATTTGATTTTGGATGTTGCCGTCAAGAATCATATGAGTCAAGAAGACCTTCCGAAGAATATTTTGATTATTTCGGATATGGAGTTTGACTCCGCGACCTCGCGATATTATGGATGGGATCATATTAAAACATGTGATAAAACTCTGCTTTCAACCATTTCGAAGAAATTCGAGAATGCTGGATATAAGATGCCGCGACTGGTTTTCTGGAATGTGAATTCTCGGACTGAAACGATTCCTGTTCGCGAAAACGAACTCGGAGTTGCTCTCGTAAGCGGGTTCTCGGTTAATGTCTGCAAAATGGTAATGAGTGGCGAAATCGATCCATATAAGTGTCTGTTGGACGCAATTATGGATAAGAGATATGATGCCGTTTCAGAGGCGGTCAAAAAAGTAATCTAAAAAAAGGAATATGTGTGGGAGCGGTCAAAGAATAAAGTGAATAAGGTCAATAACCCAACCCCTAAAAAGGCGTGGGCTCGATTACTCGAGCCCACTGATTGATCAGACTAAGTGTTTCGAGCACTACGTTATCAAAGAATATATAGGCACCGTTGGATGTACTCTCCAGTCTGACGCTCTGCGGTATGTGATTAAACAGTTCTGATGGGTAGGAATAGTGTTGCATACGAAAACCTTTGAATAACATTGTCGTGGAGTAACTACTCTAACATACAGGAGGTTATAGAAACATTGGTGTATGTGTTAAACAATCAAGGCAATCCTTTAATGCCTTGTAAAGAAGCAAAAGCAAGAAAATTATTAAAACAAAACAAAGCTATTATAGCGAAATATGAACCGTTTACAATTCAATTAACTTTTGAGTGCGAGAATCAAACACAAGAAGTTTATCTCGGAGTTGATTCCGGAAGCAAACACATTGGAATTTCTGCGACGACAGAAAAACAAGTTTTGTATGAAGCAGATGTTGAATTAAGAAACGATATTGTAGATAAACTATCTTCTCGCAGAGAAGCAAGAAGAACGAGAAGAAACAGGCTACGGTATCGTCCTGTAAGATTTAACAATCGAGTTCGTTCAAAACACAAAGGTTGTCTTGCTCCAAGCATTGAGCAGAAAATCAATTCGCATATTCAAGTGATTAAAAAGATTCATCAAATCCTTCCGATTTCAAAGATTATTGTAGAAACAGCACAATTTGATATTCAAAAGATTAAAAATCCAGACATTGAAGGAAAACAATATCAACAAGGTGAACAAATGGAATTCTGGAATGTACGAGAATATGTATTATTTCGAGACGGTCACCAATGTCAGTGCTGTAAAGGAAAATCTAAAGACAACCGATTAAACGTTCACCATCTTGAAAGTCGCAAAACGGGTGGAAATGCTACAAATAATCTAATCACGTTATGCGAAACCTGCCATAATGATTATCATCAGGGAAAAACTAAGTTAAACATTAAGCGTGGCAAGAGTTTTCGAGATGCGGCATTTATGGGTATTATGAGAAAGACATTGTTATCCAGATTAAGACAAATATATCCGAACGTTCAAGAAACTTTTGGTTATATTACGAAGAACATAAGAATTGAAAATGGTCTTTTAAAAGAACATTATATAGACGCAAGATGTATTAGTGGAAATCCTTTAGCAAAACCGTTAGGATATTATCTTTATCAAAAATGTGTTAGAAGACAAAATCGTAAAATGACGAAAGATAATTTTATCAGAGGTGGAGTCAAAAAAAGTAATCAGCTAGTTGGCGATGTCTTCGGATTTGGATTATTTGATACGGTTGAATATCAAAAGAAGAAGTATTTTGTGTTTGGTAGAAGAAAGGGAGGAAATTTTGATATTCGAACACTATATAGAGAAAAAAATAATAATTGTTCTATAAACTATAAAAAGTTAAAACTTATTCAAAAGAATAATAACATATTAACAGAGAGGAGATTGTCAATTTCTCCGAGATCCTAAAGGGTTGCGGTTTCCTTGGCAAAATTATTATGAAAAACAGTTTATTGGACGGCGTTGTTTCCGCAGAAGAAGCAAGAAAAATTATTGGAGCGAAAAAGAATTCTCTGACAAGAGAGGATTTCGAGTCTTTTCGAGATAACAATAAGGCTTTCGTAAATTTTTTAAATGAAAAAGTTACAAATGTCGCCGAATATGGATGTCGTGAATTTACATTTTTGCTCGGAGATGTTTGTAATGATTACAAAATCAATAAAACTGAACTTCTTTTGCCGTTTATCGAATATCTCGGATTTGAAGTTAAATATGAGAGAACGATGTCTGGAAATCCGTGCGTAAAAGTTAGTTGGTGATGTTAGATATTATGACAAAACAAGAAGCGTTAGCAGAATTGAAGGACCGCGTCCGTTGTGCAGAGTGGGTCGATGAAGATTATGTGGACTGTGTTTCCACAGAAGCACTGAGGGTTGCGATTGAAGCGTTGGAGCGAGAGGTTTCAACTGACCCCGACCGGGTATAGTTTTAAACCGGTACCCAGAAAATACCCCCGGTAGGGTATAATATAATCAGAAAGTTTATAGAAAGGAGTCATTTAATATGAAACTAAATAAAGCATTTAAATTTCGCATATATCCCAATCATATTCAAATGGCTCTTCTTGCCAAAACTTTCGGATGTTGCAGATTTGTTTACAATAAAATGTTGGAAGACAAAATCAAACATTATCAAGAAACAAAAGAAAATCTTTTAGTAACCCCAGCAAAATACAAAGAGGAATTTGAATTTCTTAAAGAGGTTGATTCTTACTCTTTGTGCAATGAACAAATGCATCTTCAGGCCGCCTTTAATAATTTTTTTAGAGGTTCGAAAGTTGGTTTTCCAAAATTTAAAAGCAGGCGAAAAGACAAAAACAGTTTTACAACGAGTAATGTTAGTAACACAATTCGAGTAAACGACAAACATCAAATTCGATTGCCAAAACTTGGTTGGGTTAATTTTGTTGAACATCGAAAGATTCCATCAAATTACAAAATTAAATCAGTCACGGTTACTAAAACACCGTCTGGAAAATATTATATTTCAGTTTTAACAGAATATGAATATAAAATTCCAGAAAGAACTTTAGATAAAAGTAAGTCTCTTGGATTAGATTATAGTTCTCACGATTTTTATGTCGATAACCAAGGCAAGAGTCCGGAGAACTTGCATCATTATTACAGAGATTTGCAAGACAAATTGGCATTTCATCAGAAGAGACTTTCTCATATGGTAAAGGAAAGCAATAATTATCAAAAACAAAAGATTATTATTGCCCGAATTCACGAGAAAATCGCTAATCAGAGGAAGGACTTTATTGAAAAAGAATCGACGAAACTCACACGATTATATGACATTATTTGTTTAGAAGACATCAATCTCCAAAATATTTCTCAATCATTAAAATTAGGCAAAAGCACCTTAGACAATGGCTTTGGAATGTTTAGGGCGAGATTGGAACAAAAGATGTTAGTAGAAGGAAAAAGAGTTGTTAAAATTGATAAATGGTTTCCTTCGAGCAAGATGTGCAGATTTTGTGGATACGTCAACAAGAATTTAAAGCTTTCTGATAGAGTTTGGACTTGTGAATGTGAGGCGATTCTAAATCGAGATAAAAATGCGGCAATCAATATTATGAACGAAGGATTAAAGGAATTAACTTAATTCAAATAAAAACCGCAGGAACTGCGGGGTTAGCCTGTTGATACTGTTGGTCAATGGTTACTGTAAAATTTTTAACACAGTGACTAAACTAACTTGAGCAGGAAGGCCACGCCCCCTTAGGGACTGGGTAGTTCACAAGACGTTTTTTGGAGGAGAATATATGAAAGATAATTTGCTAAATATATTGCCGCTGACAGACGGTTTCCATTATTATGTAACGTATAAATCCGGTAATTATGTTGTTCAAGTCGCAAAATATTCTAATCTTGATTTCGGGAAAGTTGAAATGGTTTCATTCGGTGATAATCCTAAGAGCGATATTGTTTCGTATGAAATTGGATTTAGAAAGCTCGAAGAACATATCAAAGAAACCGGATTTGGTTGGAATAACACGGATGTCATTAGTTTTGTAAAAAACCTTGCCAGAAAAGCAATCGGAAAAGAAATGCACAAGCGACTTCTTGATCGTGGCATTGATATTTCCATAGGAGACGATGTTTTGTATATTCTTCCAGGAATTTATGCTCCCAAAGCGGTATGCCGCGGTCGTGTTGTAGAAATATATCCAGAATATATCGAGCATGATTCTTCTATTCATTATACTATTAAATGTGAGGATATAGATTCTCCAATTGGATATCTTGGAGAAAGGACTTTATCTGATTGGGATTTTAAAAACGGTATTGTGTGGAAAACTTTTGAAGAATATAAAAACGGAAAAGTGGCGCGTTGGCCAATTAAAGCAATGGAAATTGCGGAAGTTGATGAATGGCTCGACAATTGGGAAAAGGAGCACTTGTCTGCCATAGAAAAAGTTGAGCTTGAAACACCTTTTTGGGTTGGAGACACCGTTTATAGTGTTATTGCCACGGCAAACGAAAACGGCGATGGTTCTACCAAATATTCTATAAGAGATGGTGTGGTTGTAGGGATAACATATTCTACAATTAATCAAGGCATAACCGTATATAATGTGAAAGATAGAGAAAGTCAAATGTGTCACATCGCCACAGCTAATGAGTTTACTAAAAACGCTAGATTTGCCGAATCTGTAAAGAACAAGTTGGATAAAGCTACAAAAGCTTGGAACACTGAATGTAAAGAGGCGAACGAGGGCAACGAATATAGCATTGGGTTCGATAAAGAATATGGAATATTCAAAGTTTGTATAGATGATAAAACAGATATAAGCAAACGACACACGGTAATAAAACATAGAGAAAACCCAACAATTCACATTGGAATAAATCAATATGGAACATCCGTAGTTAGATGAGCTGTTTTAGGAGAATGGCATATGAAAACAATTAAAATCGAATCATCCTTTTGGGTTGGCGATATTGTATATGGTATTGTCGCGGAACATGGCGGGACAAAAAAACTATCATATTCTATTAGCAAATTCGTCGTTACAGAAGTCATAACAACTCCCGAAAACGGTCCGGTAAAGATGTATACCATTGAAAATGTTGATAGTGGAAGAGAATTTCGTTGCGCGGACGATGAGGTTACGAAGAGCTACGATGAGGCGGCAAAACAATATTTTGAAGACTCTGGCTTTTTCTGCGAAGCACAACAGTTGGGACTGAACGGAAGAAATTTGTATTGTTCCGATCAGGTTATTTGTTCATATTTTACAAATCCGATGAACCTCATTCACGAAGTGGAAATATTGAGTGAAACGGCCGGAGTTTTGATTGATAATGATGGTGTAAAAGAATGTATGTTGTTTGTTATGGATGGGCATGAACTTATAAAAGAATATAAATAAATAAGATGAGGAGTAATACAGAAATGAAGAAAGCAATGTTATCACAGCCGATGGCTGGAAAAACAAACGAAGAAATTGTTGCCACAAGAGAAAAGGCAATTCGCGTACTTGAAGAAAAGGGATACGAAATTGTTAATACCCTTTTCACAGACGAGTGGTATAGTAAAGATGCAATGGCAGAACGGGGAGTCGTCCAAATCCCACTCTGCTTTCTCGCAAAATCTCTTGAAAATATGAGCCTTTGCCATGCGGCTTATTTTTGCAAAGGATGGGAAAATGCAAGAGGATGCCGAATTGAGCATGAAGCGGCTGTGGCATATGGGTTGGAAGTTTTGTATGAGGAGTAAAAGATTTTTTTAGAGTCGGTTGAAAGGCCGGCTCTTTTTTTGAGCGGATTATTGAGGGGGCGAGATAAGTGGTGAGTGATGAAACGGATTAGAACAGATGATGTGTTTGAAACCGGTCGATTTCGACGAGTTTGAGTGTTTTCAGAGGATTTTGAAACAGATTTTGGATTAAAACAGAATGGAGGGGTTATGAGAGAGATTGTTGGGAATTTGCTCGAAAAGTATTAGTTTTTAGATAGTTTTGGGGCAGATTTGGGGAGGGAGAAAATGGGACGGAACTTGTCGAAATTTTTGAGCAGTTGGGAGTTTCACATTTTGCAAAAAAATTTTGTGAAGGTTTTTCACATTTTCGGATTGATTTATGAGAAAAATTATGGGTTCGCAGAAACAGGTTAAATTTAACAGGACATGGTTAGGAGAAGATTATAATTTGTGCAGAAGGCTGTTGCATAAATTCTTGACATTTAATATTCCTAATATTATAATTTAGAAAAATGCTAGATTCGTTTTTTATAAAATGTATTGACAAATAAATCTGTTTGTGTTATAATTATAATACAAGAAAATGCAATTTGTAGGAGGAGGCAGAAATGAAAAATATAGAAAACACAAAAATTGATTATTTAAATATTGGAGAGTTTGTTGGCAGAACAAGATCAGGAAAAGGATTGTGGGAGTGTCGGTGTGAATGCGGAAACGAGTTTGTTGTAGATGAGCTTTATTTAAATCAAAAGAGATTTCATTCCTGTAGTAAATGTGGATATAAAAAACCGTGGGAGAATAAGGAAAAGGTTGCGTCATTGAGATTATATCATACTTGGAATGGAATTAAACAGAGGTGCACTAATCCAAATTCGCATTCGTATAGTAATTATGGAGGTCGTGGAATTAAGATTTGCGAGGAATGGTTAGTTTTTGACAATTTTAGAAAGTGGGCGGAAGAGAACGGATATGATTCAAATGCTCCGGCTCAAGAATGTACTCTTGACAGAATTGATTCAAATGGAAATTATTGCCCTGAAAATTGCAGATTTGCGAGTCGGAAAGAACAAGATAATAATAGAAGGAATTGTATTTGGATTACTGATAACAATGGAGAGACGCATAATTTGTCGCAGTGGGCGGAAATTTTGGGGATTGGAAGAAGTACATTATATAGTAGATATTTAGCCGGATTAAGAGGTGGCGAACTTTTAAAGAAAGAAGACGGTCGTGGGAAATATTGTCATAAAAATTATGGGGAAAGGCATTATAAAAAAGAGGCGATTGAATTAAGCCAAATTGACAAAAGAATTTTTATTGTAAAATACAGAGAAAATAATGAAATAAAAGAAAAAACAATTTGCGTTGAAACAAATGGAAGAAATGCGGCGATAGCTAAAATTAACGAAATGGGAATTGTTGTTACAAGCGCCGTTAGAAATGCGTGTAGAACACCATATAAGGGAGTTCTTGTTGATTGGGAGAGAAGTGGTAAAAATTGGACCCTAATGTGCAAAGAAAAGAATGGAGAGAAAATGTTTTACGTTGAGATTGAGCAGGTGAGTAAATCGGACATGATAAAATATTGTCGGGATGAATGGATTATGATCCCGGCAGATGTTATGAGAAGGTTGAGAGGGAAGGAGGGACTATAAATTGAAGAGTTCTGGACTTTTTATGTGATACAATAACATATATAAGTCTTTTTAAAATGAAAAGTAAGTGTTATAATGTAAATTCAGTCTTTATGTTATTTCACTTACTTTTTCAATGCCATCATCACGAAAGGAGGTGGACAAGATGGCTGAAATCCCGGCAACAGAAAACCCTCCGTCGGCTTGGCGACGTTAAATAGGTGTTAGGCCAAGCGCGTCCGGCTCGAAAGAGTCGGGGTCACGGGGTTAGCTCCCGAAAGCAAGCTACGTCATAAGACGGTCTGGGCTGCAAAGTCAGCTTAAAAACCACACCAGACTGCTCGGCTACGTCAACGCCGAGAAGGAGTTCTTATGTTCAAACTTAAGTCTTCGAACAACATCTATGCAAAAGCGGCAAATGCTGTCTCGTCTGCTGAATCCAGTGTAAGATACTGGCAGAGCGAGGTCAACTTTGCCACTTCTCGTCTCGCCGACCTTCAAGGCGAAAACGGCGAAAAAATCGCCGATCTCCGCAGATTGGCGATGATGGACGCTGGAGAATGCGACCATTACGACGAGTTCGGACATGCGTCCTACATGTCCGCCGACGACCTTCGGAGAGACCTTATGGCGGAAATATGCCGCCTTGAAAAAAGGTTGGCTTCGGCAAAGGAGGCGCTTGCTAAAAAGCAGGCAGAACTCGAAAGAGTTCGCCTCATCCTTGTCGAAGAGGAGGCACACATTTGCGCACCTGTCGTCGAGGAGGAGGACGACGAAGACGATTTAGTCTTCTAAATTTTCATGTTGGACTGGCAGACACAGTCCACCCGAAAGGGTCAAGAGCCACCGTAATGCGGTCATTGCCGGTTCCAAGCCCGGATTAGAAACGCAGAGGACGGTTCCCGCCGATATGGTAACGCCAAGTGCGTATGGCATAACTCCCAACGAGGAGCGCCACGGGAAGAAAGGGTTTACACCATGAAAACCACCGCTATATTTACCACCAGAACCACCTTGAACGAATACTCGAAAGGGCTGGAGTTCAGGTCCCACGGTGACGGAACCTGTTCTGTTTCCGGAATCGGAACCTGCACCGACACCGACGTCAAAATTCCGCCGGTCTATAACGAGGAGAAAGTCACGGGCATCGGCGACTGTGCGTTTTTTGATTGCGATAGCCTGACCAGCATCTCCATCCCGAACGGCGTGACGAGCATCGGTGATGAGGCGTTCTGGCGGTGCAAGAACCTGACGGACGTCACAATCCCGGAGGGCGTGACGCTAATCGGCGAACTGGCGTTTTTTGACTGCGAAAGCCTTAAGGACATCGCGCTCCCTGATGGCTTGACGATCATTGGTGAGAAGGCGTTCGAATATTGCCGTAGCCTGACCAGCATCGTGCTTCCGGATGGAATAATCGAAATCGCTCGTTGTGCGTTTTCCAACTGCTCGGCGCTTGTAGATATTCGCTTGTCAAATGGCTTGAAAAAAATCGGAGGTTGCGCATTCTACGGTTGCTCCGGGCTTACGAGCGTCACGATTCCGGATGGCGTAAACGAAATCTGCTATTCTGCGTTTGCCAAGTGTTCGGGCTTGACGAACATCGCAATACCGAGCCGCGTGATGACCATTGGCGACAGCGCGTTCTCCGGCTGTTCGGGCTTGACGAACATCGCAATACCGAAGAATGCAACAATCGGATTCCAAGCGTTTCACGGAATTCCAGAGATTGTTAAAAAGTAATTCTTGAAACCCCCACTCGCTCTCCGAGGCGTTCGAGCGTTATCGAGCGCCATCCCAGCCCTAAACACCAAGGGCATATTTCCCGTCGCACAGGGTAAAGTGCAGAAAGGAGTTTCTCTATGAAACCCGCCAAGAACATCACCATCAACAACAGCACGGTTAATTTCTATGATCGAGACATCGTAGCCGAAGCAAGAGACGAACTTTTGCGTAGATTATTTTACGCAAGACACAAAGACACTATTGGAGGATACGACAATTGGTTAAAACTGCTTGACCATTATTACTGTGGAGAATTTGAAGAAATGATCGAGAACATTAAATCGATCAAAGGAATGGGTGGCGCAACAAGAAAGATTTGCTTGCGTTTGATCGACACTATCGCAAATACAAAGGAGGATAACTAAAATGAAAACAAAAACATGGGGTTGCATCGTCATTACTATTTTATTGATCTCCATTGCTCTCGTATTTTTCTTCGCTTTTTATATTGGAACATCGGGAGGTCCGGATGCCAAAACTTCAGAAGAATATACGATCTCGACCATCAAAACAACTAATGATGTTGTTCATAAACCTGTTTCTGTTGAGAGGCAGGTTTATGATACTCTTGTTAAGTTCGGAATTTCCCCCGCCGGAGCTTGTGGAATCCTTGCCAACGCAAAAGCGGAATCTAATCTGTCCCCTAACAACTTAGAGAACTTCTATAACCGCAAGTTCGCCATTTCCGATGTCGAATATACAAACCTTGCAGATAAAGGAGAAATAGACTTTGTCCATGATGCGGCTGGTTATGGCTTATGGCAATTTACCTATTATTCATTCAAGCAAGTCCTTTTTGATATGGCAAGAACAAATGGAACGTCGGTTTCTGATGTGAGAACACAAGTTGAAACATTGATCGAAATTCTAAAAACGCCAGAGTTTTCAAAATTGTTTAGGTTCTTGAAAGAAACCAATAGTCCAGAGAACGCAGCAAAAGAATTCATGCTTGTATTCGAACGCCCTGCAAATCAAAGTGAATCGGCAATTGCAACAAGAGTCGTTTTTGCTACTGAATTTTACAAAATTTTTAATTAAAAGGAGAAAACTGAAAATGGGAAAATTCGCAAACATTTACAATGAAGAAAGAACCAAAGAGCAATATGTGGACGACAAGATCCAAATGTTGGATGACTTTTTGATTTTTTCAAAAAGACCGTTTCTTAATAAAAGGACTGTTGAGGATAGAAAATCTTGGGTTAAAAGAATATTGATGATACAAGAAACGGACATCCAAATTGATGCCCTGTGTCGAATGCTTACAGTTAAGGAAATGCCCGTTGACGCATTCATTGATCAATACGCTAAAAAATATTTTAATATATAAAAAGGAGAAAAGGAAAATGGCACAGTATTGCGAAATTGCAAAGGCTACAACCAATTGTACGGACAATTGTTATGAATGTCTCAGAGGAGAGACTAAAATCCGGGGGATTGAGATTGGTGACAAAGTTCGGTATATCACAGAAGATTCCAAAGAGGACAAAGAATCTGGTTATTTCCCGCCAAAGGGAACAATTGGAGTGGTTATTGGAATTGAAAGTATCGATTATATCGCTCCATATTATATTCGTTGGCCAGAAGGTAAAACCAAGGGCGATGGTTGCTGGTATGCCGGACCCGAAGACATTGAAAAGGCTTGAGAAATTCACCGATTTCTCTTGACGCTTTGAGGAAAATATGATATAATATAATTAAGCTGGGATATCGGCTAAACGGTCAGAAAGGATAATATTATGTTAATCACAAAAGAAAGATTTAATGAACTTGGCCTCGGATGTGAAAAAGAAGATTGTATTTACTATCAAAACAGAGAATGTAACGGCATTGACGATCCGTATGAGATTGCCGAGTGTGTCGATGACGAAAGGATCAAGGAAGAAATGACGGAAGAAGAATTCTTTGAATATCGGCACAACAATCTAAAGGTTCGTAAAAATTAAAACAAGCAAGAAATATTGTAAAAAAAGGAGGGAAACTAATATGAAAAACACCAAAACCACCTACGAGACAAGAAAAGAAATGGCAAGACAGGAAGCCATTGATTGGCAGAATGGCGTCGCTAATCACAATTACAGCTACGGAGAGCTTGCCGAATTTGGAGAACATTTCGAGAAACTCGGCAAGAGATATGGGCTTCTGAAAGAATTCCGCGAAAACGGGATTTGTTAACCAAAAACAACAGCCTCGGAGCAATAATCCGGGGCTGAATAAATAAAACCACAATTTTATAGAAAGGAGAAACAAAATGGGATTCGCAATTACGGTTCGCAGATATTGCGATTACAAAATGACATACTTCGTTCAGGAAACCAACGAAGAACGAGCAAAACAAAAGGCATATCAACGAGCAAAAGAAACTTGTAATTGTTATATGCCGGAGACACTTGAAGAGTTTGAAAACGACTACTTCGGCGACATTGAAGTTGCCGCAAAAATTGACCAAATTATTCTCTAAAATTTTAAGGCCGAAAAGGCAGAAAGGATTAAAACTATGAAACTCGCAGAAAAACTCGCAGCAATGTCCGATGAACAGGAAACGAAAGAGGAAATCGTCACCAACGAAATCGTTAATTTCTTCGTGGAGAAGTTCGAAACCGGGGAAATGATGATCGCGTTCGAAAAGAGCCTTGGAAAACAAGAGATTCGTTCGAGAAAGAAAGATATCTATCTCGAATTCTGGACATATATTCCGGGATGTAGCGAAACATACTTTGGACTTCTTGGCAAGAAATGGAAACCTGAAAACGACCACGGCTATGAACACAAAGGCGTTAATCTTAAAAACATCTATAAAGATGTCCTTTGCGAAATTGCCGAACTCACGAAAGAAAATTTCGAAGAAGAAGGATTTAAGGTCGAAGTTCGTCCAAATGAGAAAGACAAGCGCTTCGAGACTTACATCATCGAAATTTCTTGGTAATTAAATAAAATTTCCCTGTCGGTAGGAGGTTAGACCGTCAGAAAGGATTAAAACTATGTATACAATTACACCACGCACCAGAATCAAAGAATGGGTTTCACCGGAAGACGAAGATTGCTACGAAACCGGATACGAAATCTGCAACGACAATGGAGAAATTATTTACGATTTCGCAAATGAAGACATCAAAGACTATTATGAAAATTTAAACAAAAAAGAAGGAGAAAACAAAATGAAAAACACCAACGCAGTCGCAAAACTTAACGAGGAAGCCCTGACCAACACCGCAGATGACATCATCGATATTTTCGAGGAACTGCTCGACCGTCTGAATATCACTCTCCCAGACAAATGGAGGGAGAATGAAGAAGACGAAGCGAGAATCTTCGGAGACACTTATTACGAGCTCGAAAACAAAATCGTCGAAAGACTGAGAAGAAATTAAAATATTTATTAAAAGGAGAAAAATACTATGAACACCACATTCAAAACCATCGAGAAAAACATTAACAAACTTCGCAGGGATTACGGAGAAATTACTTTCCGTATGGCAATCAGTCATCTGATGGATGTCGGAATGAGACATCTGACACCCGAACTCGTAAATGAGGCGAAAGACGAGATCATGAAGCAAGACGACCGCAAAATGTTCGTTACTAACGAGCTTCTTTGTGACGTTGTTGAATGCGCGGGAGAACTCGCGAAAATCGACACAACTTATCTGCTCGTTTATATCGGCAGAAATGTCAAATATGATGTAGACGGATACGATTGTGCCGAAGATGAAGAAGGAGATGAATATTAAATGCCCTACACGCACGAAGTTAACCACATCAAACTCGTCGGACTTCAAGATAGACGGAGAAAGCTAACCGATGAACAAAAGGCGGAGATAATCCGCCTTCGAAACGAAGGTTGGAGCCTGATGAAACTTGCAAAAGAATTCGAGGTTTCAAAGAAGTTGATTCTTCTCATTGTTAATCCCGAATCCAAAGCAAAGAACGACAAATATATTAAAGACAATTGGAGAGAATTTCAGCAGACAAAGGAGGAACACAACGAAGCCGTTAAAAAGACAAGACACCACAGACAAGAATTATTTTTGAAAGGAGAATTGAAATGAACAACAAATCTCTTATGGAAGTCTTGCTCGAAGAAGGCTATCCACCCGAAGACATTGATCACCACGACTATGACCTCTACGTTTATGTCACGCCACTGACAACAAAGATCATCAAAGCGTGGCTGAAATACAATGACTACGCAGATACTCTGAACGGGATAATGGTTCAAACATTCAAAGACCAAATCACCGGAAGAATGATGTACGACATCGCCTTCCAATATATTCCGTCTTTAGACAAAAAGGAGGTGAGGTGAAATGTATCACATCAAACACAAAACAAAATACTTCAACGGAAGGGCGACAATGATGAACTGTTATGAAATCACCGACGATCAAGGGCTCCTCGTTGAATCTTCTGCAAGCGAAGAGACGATGAAATACTACGAATCGTTGAACAAAGAAGAAAGAAAAGGAAAGGAAGCGGATAAAGTGAAAACGAAACCGAACAACAGCGCCAACATCCGCGACATCGACAAAATTCGCAGAATTGAGGACATCGGATTTTATTATGAAGATGGTTTGAAATATTCTGGGAAGCTTTTCATCTATTTCGATGAAGAAACCGAAAGAGAGATTGGACATAAATGCTTTTACTTTCTCGCAGGTTCGTTCTATTGGAATCAGATGGAAGGTATCATCAACAGAATGACAGCACAGGAATTTGACAATTATATGAAGCGTCCAAACCATACTCGGTTCCGCTTCGTTCCCGCAAAAATCGAAAGAATTTAATTAAAAAACTGGTTGGGCGATTCGACCATTAAACGAGCAGAAAGGATAAAACCATGAAAACCTACGTTGTTGTTTACAAAGAAATTCTGTCTCATACTTTTTATGTTGAAGCCAATGATGAAAATGAGGCAAAGGAAAAATTTAAAGAAGCGCAAGAAAGTGGAGATTTCGACTATTCTTGCGGAAAAATCGTAGATACTACAACAGAAGTTTATGAAGCTGAAGATTAAAAAAAGGAGAATAAAACAATGAAACAGAACAAAATTTACCCGCACGAACTCGAGGAAAAAGGATTCAAAGAACTTCACCTCCGTGAAATGAGTGAATGTCAACTCGCAAAGAGCGCATTCGTGGAGAGATACGTCTCCCCTACCGTTAAACACGCAGATAGCGGATGGAAGGGCGTAGAGTACGCCGTTTACAGCAACGGAGAAGAATATGTCTTCTTCCTCGATAACAATTACGACAGGTGCCGTGGAGTCTGCGTAACTGCAGATTCGAAGCAGGCAATTGCGACCGACGTGTTCGACAACATCGGCTAAATCACTAAATAAAAAATTAAAATTATGAGTTTTCGGATAACCTCTAAAACCGAAGAAAGGATTATACTATGGAAAGAAGAATTTTAGCTGAACTTTTTGTGGATGATGACAAGGCAATCGAGATGGACAAAGGCACAATCGATTACACAAAAGATGTAATTGATTATCAATGTCAAGAGTGCGGTATTTCAACCGGAGATGTGCGTATTCTCGACGACGACGATCCCGAAGACGCAAAAGCAAGAGATCTTGCCGACAAGATTTTCAACTCGGAAGAGAACAAACCGACATTCGTTTATGTCGTTAAAATCGATGCGACAATCGACGGTTCGACAGATACCGAAATGAAAGTTTTCTCGACTCGCGAAAAAGCGAAAGCCTACTTTGATGAGTGTGTTGCCGACGAAAAGGCAAACGACCATTTGATGGAACTCGACAACAAGGTCATCGACGAAGGAGAATATTACTTCTCTATTTATCAGGAAGGGTTCTGGTCGGAAGATCGTTACGAAATCGAAATTATTGAAAGGGTGGTATACTGAAATGGAACTGAAATGGAATAAGACTTGTGCGATTCTGAAACCGAAAATTCAGGTTAAAATCACAAAAGAAGATGTACTGGACATTATCTGCTCCGCCGTAAATGGCGGAGTCGGATATTGGGGAGCGACTTCCGCCAACGACGAAGACTACTTCGAAGCGAAGAAACATCTCGTTGAACAGGGAGTAGATCTGAAAGATGTTTGTTACGAAGAAGTCTTCGCACAAATTCTTTTTGACGGAAAATCATTGGAAATAACCGACATTGAGAATGGCAAAAAGTACTTTCTTTCTCTCGAAAAGCTTTTAAACGGACTTCGGAAGGCAATTGAGGAAGGTTACTATTCCCACTACAACTGGTATGTGCCAGAAGGAGACGGATTTGGAGAATGGCAGTTAAATTGCTGTCAGGTTGATTCAGCAGTTGCTGACATTATCATTCAATTCTCGCTTTTTGGCGAAGTTCTGTTTGGTTAATCATTAAAACAAATTAAAAATTAGAGTTTGCGGAAAACCTCTTCAAAACCGCAGAAAGGAAAACGCTATGTCTGCTATTAAAACCTACACCGTCAAAACTCTCGCAAAGGAAATCAAAGCTGCTGTTAAATGGTTAAAAGAAGAAGACCATGGGTGCGTCACTTTGAAACTCGACGGTACACTCGCTGTCTGCGTTGGTTGGAGCGATGGATTCGACCCCGACGACGAAACCGTGATTCACTCAAAGACTTCCCCGACTTACGCAATCTGTGTCGCAATTAAAGCTTGGGGTAGCGATAGTATGCGGACCGACCTTGATTGGATTGATGCTCCCTACTATGAAGACGGAAGTATCTACGACACCGAACAATCGATTTCTCCTGACCAAAATTATAAATGGCTTGCTGAAAACTTTTTGAAGGATTATTACATTCTGAAAGAAATGGACATAGATGAAAACGGACTGATTCACGAATAACTGTTTCACGTGAAACATTTCAACCACCAAAATTAAAAATTGGGTTTCCGGTTATCCCTAAAACCGGAGAAAGGATTAAAACTATGAAAACTTTGAATGAACTCGTGAAGGACTACTTGGCAGAAAATCACACTTGGTGCAAAAAAGCAGACGGAAATTATCACTTTGAGATTGACGTCGATTATCGTGACGAAATTGAAGACTCCATCGCGCAGGAAATCCTCGAGAGCAACTCTCCTCGTGACACTTTGATTGAAAGACTTTGGGATTGGTATCAGACCGACGAGTGGGATATCATCGACAACCTGGTTGATGACTTCAGGGCTAAAACCGATCCGAAGCTTCTCGAAGATGCCAATATCATCGAAGATGGTAATCTTGACGATGATATGATTCGTGAGGAGTTTATGGATATTATCTATGTTGATTATCCGGAAGACTGGGCTTTGTCGCAGGAATTCTGCTTCAACATCATCGTTTCTAACGGTGATGACAACTACGACTTCTGGCTGAATGAACATATTGTTGATGAAGATGGGAAAGTTGACGAAAATGCTGAAAAAGCCGGGCTTGTCTGGCTGGCAAAACAGCAGGGATATACGCTTGAAGAGGTTGTTGAAGCCCTGAACTGCAATGGTACTATACACCAAATGAAACCATTTCTTTCTTCTGTCAATAATGAAGTCTACAACGGTTACGGCTGTGAAGCACTGACATTCTGCGTTAAAATGACTCTTGGACAGGCAATCGCGCTGAAAGAGAAAATGGAATCCAACCCGAACGGTTCGATTGTCCTCGACAAGAGGGCAACCTGTGGGCTGTTCAACCCTTGGGACGGGAGTGGTTCAATACTCGACATCTCCTGTGAGAAAGACGTTGAGATTCCGTTCGAGAACATCTGGAAATTCTATATTGATGAAAAGAGAAGTAATCGATATGATTCGATCCACAATGTCTATGGGACTGACAGCAGTCTCTGGAAAGATTATCTGAAGGAAATTAAAGCCTAAATTGTTTCACGTGAAACATTAACAAAATCAATTTGCCGAGCGGTGGCGGCATAATACCACCGCAAAAGAAAGGAAACGATATGAAAAATATCAAAATCACTGCGTTCGTTGACGACGGAGAAAAGATGAGAGACTTCTTCGATCTTACGAAAGAAGAGTTCCTCGAATCGTATTCCTATCTGACCGAAGAGGAATATGACGCAACAGCAGAATACGTTAAAGAACATAACCTCGCAAAGCCTCTCTGGATTTGCAATCACTGCCTTTGCGCAATTGAAGCGCACGAAGGAAGACAAATCTACCGCGAATGGGACGTTGATCCTGATGACGAGCGTCAATCAAAATGTGATTGGTGCGAAAATAGTGGATATTGTACGCTCTATGAGTTGATTTAAAGGAGATAATATTAATGGGTCAATTTATTGATTTAACAGGAAAAAAATTTAATTTACTCACAGTAATGTATCGTGGACCTGACTACATTTCACCAAGTGGAATGCATATGGTTAGATGGTACTGCAAGTGTGATTGTGGAAACCCAGAGTTAACACTTGTAAGTGGGTGTTCTTTAAAAAGTAAAACAAGTCCAATCAAGTCGTGCGGTTGCTTGATGAAATGTCGCTCGAAACCTACACATACAACTCACGGAGGATCATACGAAAGGCTATATGGCGTGTGGTGTAGTATGAAAAGTAGATGTTATTATCAGGGCGATAAAAATTATAAAAACTATGGCGGTCGTGGAATTATTGTCTGCGATGAATGGAGAAATTCATATAACAATTTTAAGGGCTGGGCTTTATCAAACGGATATCAAGCAGATGCACCAAGAGGCAAATGTATGATAGAAAGAATCGATGTTAACGGCAATTATTGTCCAGAAAATTGTGTGTGGAAAACAAACAAAGAACAGGCTAATAACAAAACAAACAATCACCTTGTTGAACATCAAGGAGAAACTCATACGATTAGTGAATGGGCAGGGATTCTTAATATGGCGTACAACACATTGCTTAATCGTATAAACCACGGATGGACAATTGAAAGGGCGTTAACAGAACCCGTTCATAACAATGGTGGCAACAGAAGAAAGAATCCGAATTTCAAGGAGGAAATGTAAATGAATAATTATACGATGTATAATGGTGTGGGGATTCAAGAAAGGAGCATAATTTGATGCGAAGAGTCTGGCTTCTGCACACTCAACGAAATTCTTTAAAAAAAACAAATAAAAAGGAGAAAACCAACTATGAGACACGATGAATACACCGAAATTGCAGACAATTTCTGCAAGAAGCACAACGTCACCGTGAAATTTACCTACACCGGACTTTACGCTAACCCGAACTGGGGCGAACTCACCCTTCGTCCCCGTTATCGCTACGACATCAAAACTCCCCTCGGTCATATGTGGGGAATCTTCTGGGATTCTATCGAAAACAAGAAAAAACTCCAGTCGAAAGACCCTGAAAAGATTGCGGAGGCGGAGCCGACAGCTTATGACATTTTGATCTGCCTCGGAAGCGACAGTTATGTGAGCGATGACTTTGATGAATTCTGCTCGGAATATGGGTATGACAATACGCCCGGTTCTGAACGCACGAAAGCTCGGAAGATTTGGAAACTTTGCCTCGCGCAGAACAAGAAACTTCATCGGTGCTTTACAGAAGAACAAATCGAAGAGATGCGCGACACCATTCAGTAATTAACAATAATTAAAATTTGTCTGTGGTATCGGGCATATACGGCCAGAAAGGAAAACATTATGAGAATCACTAAAACCGAAATCAAAAACCACATTGATGGAAAAGACCCAGTCGCAACTTACTACGGAGGACTTGCTTGGCTTGGACTTGAAATCTACGAAACAATCACAACTCCCGATGACGACTACGTTTACTTCGTCGAAATCGTCGGAACAAAAGAAACTCCTAAAAAATCAAAAGTCTTCACCAACAACGACGGAAGAAGCGGTTTCCGTTGGGGACATCAAGTTGTTTGGTTGGACGAATGCATCAGAACTGATTGGTAATTTGAAAGGAGAAAGGTATTATGAAAAACGAAAAATCATCCTCACCGACATTGAAAAGGAAAAGCTTCTTGCCTGCGTTGAACTCGTTGCGAAAGACTTTGAAGCAAAACGTTATGAGGTCGAAAAAGAACTCAACAAAATTGAAAAGGAGGGCGGTCGATATGACCGCCTCCTCGACCTAATTGACTATTATCGAGAGAGGCGCCGGTTCTACAACGAACTCGAACAAAAGGTCAAACACGCAATCGAAAACAATCAACTTTGAACAAATTATTAAAAAGGAGAAAATTATTATGGAAAAAATTATGTATCGTTGGTATTACAAAGAAGAGGGTAAGGCAACAATTTCTGGAGTTGTTCTTGCAGAAACTTGGGATGACGCAGTTGAAAAAACGAAAGAATATCTTGAACATCAATTCGACGACATCAACGGAAAGATGAGTTTTATAGCCTCTGAAGATGCTGCTTGCTTACAGAACGATGAACGCTTCGTTACAACTCTTTGGGTTTGGGAAGCAGACACCGACGATGATTACAACGACGATTTTCCGGATTGTCTTGCAGTCGCTTATTAACCAAATTATAAATAAATTATTAAAAGGAGATAAAACTATGAAAATCACAACCACCATTGACACCAGAAAGACCATTGACAGCTATGACATCGAAGGACTCTACTACGGAGAATGGAGTGTTGAATGCTCTGAAGACACCTACGCAGAAGCCAGAAAGACCCTGAAAGAATATCGTGAAAACTGCCCGCAAACGACATTTCGGATCAAACATCACGTCGAAAAGAATCCGAACTTTGTTCTGACTCTTGGAGCGTTGAAGAAGGGTGACTGGTTCACTCTGAAACCGATTGCCAACCCGAAGGATTCGCAGGTTTATGAAAAGGGCGACTACGATCGCTCTGAAAAGAAATACTCCTGCGGAAGACGTGACGATATCAGCTACGAACGGATGTTGAAGAAAGACACTCCGGTCTTCGTTGATTTCACATATTAAAATATTAACAAATTATTAAAAGGAGATTAAAACTATGCTTACAACCTACAAAACAAAAGAACAGAAGTATCTCTTCGAAACCTATGCAAACGAAGAGGGAATTATTACTCAAAAAACCGTCGACAGGTTATCCGATATGCTTTCAGATGATGTTTATGTTCGTCCTGAAAGAGAAAGCGACTATAAAACGAAAGCAACTAATGCAGAAAAGAAGTTTCTTGCACAACTTATCGGAGCTGGAATCTGTGCAATCAGAGACGGCGGTGAATTCTATTCGGTTGCAAACGCCCTTGAATATATGTTTGTACGTTGGAACTCCGACAGTAAGGGACGGCACTTAAACAGTTATCTGACTTTTTACTGCCCTCTCGCAAGACTGTGCGGAAGAGGGGAGAAAGTTGAGCTCCAATAATTAAATTGTTAACAAATTATTAAAATTAAAATTATGAGTTTCCGGAGAACCTCGGTAAAACCGGAGAAAGGATTCCGAAATGGAAATTTACACCAACCAAATCAAAGAATGGACCGACTACGAGAAGCAGTACAAGATCGCCGTTGCCGCAGTGAAATGGCTCGACAAACATCTCAAAATTGTTCACGGAAAGCGTGAAAAGAACGTCGAACTCACCTACGGGCTTCCTTACACTTCGAGCGGAGAATATGCCGCAATCTGGAACACGAACGTGGATGCAAGAAGTTTAAGTGATTTGGACCTACAGTTCAAGGGAGTAGCTCTCGATAAGGAAAACAACCCGGTTATCATTTGGTATATGACCGACTGCGACGGTTGGAAATATACTGTTTTGCAGGACTTTGAATGTTAACAAAAAATTAAAAATTAGCTGACCTACCGGCTCGACGGGGAGAAAGGAAAGACCATGAGAAAATTTAGAGACACAAGCACCGGAGAAATCATTACGGAGGAAGAGTTGAGAGAGGAATTTGAAAAATTGAAAAAGGAAACCCCGGAAGAATATGACTACTCGTTTAATCAGTATCTTCTGAATTGCTCGGAGACATTGGATGAAATTCGTGAATGGGTTGGAAACGCAAAAGTGATCTACTCTTTGAAAGAGCTTCCGCAGATTGGAGAAAACAGCAACTGGCTTGGATTGGTTGTCTCCGTGGAACTTTACGACGAAATGGACGACTACGTCATATATCGAGTTGGACGCCTCGTGGATGATCAATTTATCGACGCAAACACCGATATCATCTATTGGACTTACGCAATTCACAAAAACAATATTAAATAAATGGAGGAACAGAAATGAGAAAATTTCGTAATTTGGCAGGACAAGACATCACGGAAGAGCAGGTTTTGGAAGAAGTAAAGATGCTTTTCGGAGACAACCACGACGCAGACGAGCTTGGAACAATCTTTACGAACTATGTCAACAACGCAATCGACAACGGTACTCTGACTGAAACCACCAACGAAAACAAAAATATTGAAAATGAAAAGGAGAACAAAACTATGAAAACTTATGACGAGAAGGTTGAGGCAATCAAGAACATTATCGAGGGTATGGATGATTCGGACGCAGTGGCTCTCCACAATGAGTATTGTTACAAAACCAACGACTACGATGACGAAATCATCGAAATGGAAAGATTTGACGAAATTTGCGAAGGAATGACTCCAAGCGATATTGCCCGTGGCATCGCCTATGGAGATTTCAACCCGAATCACGACTACTTCCATTTCAACGGTTATGGCAATTTTGAATCGACAGACTATCCGACTGATTGGATTTATCCCGGAGACATTGCGAGAGAGGTCGTTGATCGCGAGTGTTCTTTTGAGAATGACGAGATTCAGGAAGAAATTGATTCTTGGAGCGAAGACGAAGATGAGAATGATGATGAGGAGGAAAACTGATTATGGCCGACATAATTCATAAGGTAACGTCTTTAAAACACGGTACGTTTGTACGAGTAAAATATCGCACGGATGTTCAACCGTCTGCAAAATTCAAAGGCCACAAAATTGAGAAGATTGTAGAAACGACGGTTAGGGTTGGAGTTTCATATTCCAACCTTTCTGCCGTCAAAGAAAGGAGGGCGAGTGAACCGTATGCGATAAAACAAAAACCAGTTCAATGGTGGAAATGGAGCGACGGTTATAGAAATGTTATAAAAGAAAAGATATCCGACCCGTCGCAAAGATATGTTACATTTGCTACCGTTCCAAGTGGTGGGAACACAAAGGTTTGCTGGTATATTGATGGAGAGTCTGTATCCGAAGAGGAGGTTCGGGCAATTACCATCCCGTCATATTGGAATAAACCAAATCTTGATGTTTTCGATGTCAAGTTGGAAAACCTGATTTCTATTGGTAAATGAAAGGGGGTGATGGGATCCAATGATATTTCTTCTGGTTTTGGGGCTACTAATCCGACGATGTTGGAAAGACTCGAAAGAGATGTGCGGAAAACTCGAGTTTATTTTGATTTGGACTATATCTGCCATTTATTTCTTTTTAATTTTTTACTTTTTGAAGTAGAAAGGAGGTGATGTAGTGAGCGTTTTCGGCATCATCGTGCTTCTGTGTTTTGCCCTTGCCTTTATTGAACTTCATTGGTAAAACAAAAGGAGAACCCTTTGGGTTTACGGTTATCCGCAAATAAAGAAAACCGTATTTCTTCTGTTCTACGCTTCCTGGAGCATCTGAGCGTTATCAGGTGCTACCCCAGCCCTGTCTTTCAATGACGTCAGAAAGATTGGGAAAATAATTTAGAAAGGAGGAAATTCTAAAGTTTCCCGGTGTCTTGATCCCGACACCAAATTAAAAAATCCGCGAGGGATCATTATATTGCGAGCGCGATCTTCTTTAAATGCTGGGGCGTATTTTTTCTTTTTGCGCGGCGCCGCCCTTTTACCCCGCCCCGCCCCAAAATCCCTAGAACCGCGCCTAAAATTTGCTTGCCGATCCAAAATCTTCCAGAACCAAAATTTTATTTTCGTTGTCGAGTCCAATTTATAATGTAACAATAAAATAACATACAAAAAAGGGAGCCCTATCGGGCGCCCTTTTTACCAATATGACCTATGACCCATTCACTGTCTATTTACTGTATACTAAACTTTAAATAAAAAACCATTTCTCTACAAGCCTCTTAATTTCATCGCTTGTTTTAGGCGAACCCATAATAGATCTGTTTTTTGCTTCCACGTCGTTTAATTTCTTTTCCGCCTCATTCCATCGAGACAAAGCTTCATGACACGCATTAAGAGCGGCGCAATAATCGGCCTTAGCATCATCACGAATTTTCTTGGCGGCATCAATTTCTGCTTTTAGAGCCGCATCTTCTTTTGTTTTCGCAATAACTCTTTCCTTTTCTATTTTCTCGGCAGCCTCAAGGTCTTCAACGGTATCGAAATTTTTGTTAAGAATTTCTGAATAATATTTCATGGTAAAATATCTCCTTTTTTCATTGATTTAATAATGATTTTGAAAGTTTAGTTGTTTGGGGTACAGATAATACCCCAAACAACTTGTTTCTGAAATTTACAGTATTTTGCTTGCTGTACAAACCTTAGAATCGATTGTAGGGACATCTATGTGGTCCTGTACTGTTTTAATCTTCTTTATTTCTTCGGACACCCCTCATGCGCTCCGCAATTTCTGCCCTCTCTTCATCTGTCAATTCTCTTGGAGCGGCAGATTTTAATCTAAGAGAAACAAGCTTCTTAGGGCACTTAAAACAAATAGATGTGATTTTTGTTGGGTCAGATTCGAACGGACTGGTTGTTACGTTTGTAAGCACCCACTCGTCAGGGCTTGTATCAGCACACTTTTTGAGTTTCGTAAGAACTGTAGAGTCGGTCGTTTCTACGGAAGCCATATCGTCATTGCGTCCGAAAATGATAACCGTTTCTTGCTCGTCAGTTGAAATTCCGGTGAAAGAAAGGGACTGGATATTTTCTTTGTAAAAATCGAGCGGCTTGCTCATATATAAAAGTACCTCCTTTTCTTTTGAGATAAAAATTGGATAAGACGTTTTAGAAACATAATGCTTTCCTTTCTTTTATAGTAGTTTGTTAATATATGTGAAGACAACCCGCTATGATTATCATAATCAGGTTGTCTAGTCACCAGATAATATGTCCCGCTCCCTAAATGTCTTCTACGGCATATCCGCCTTCAACTGTGAAGAAGACTCTCCGAATCCCGACTGCTCGTAGGAGACTCATACATCGGCTACAAGGACGAGACATAGCAATGGAGCCGTCTTTGTGGGAGCGGTATAGATATGCAGCGCAGGAAGTTAAGTCTGCTCTCTGACGAATAAGCGGGAGCAGGGCGGCTGTCTCTGCATGACAAGCTCCTCTATGTTCGCCGCCAAATTGGTTATTGTCTAGTTTCCGTTGGATCAAAGAACATCGTGTAACGGAATTACATCCTGACGAGATGATACGAGAACCTTCTACGATAACGCAACCAAGATGAAAATTAGGATGATCGGATAGAATAGACACTGCCTTGGCAGACTCGAAAAATGACCGCTGACGACGAGTGAGTTGTGGGAGCGGTTTATAAGTCGGAGTCTTATTATATATGGGGAGATTTACATTGATGTTGAGAGAGATGCTCATTGGGAGCGGTTTCCTTTCTTGAGATGCAGAACAGCCCGTCCCACCAGTTTCCAATTCAAGATCGGACTTGATGAGGCGGGCGCCCTGAATATACTTTGGAGAAGCGGATATTTTCCGCTGGCTGTCGAGGTAGGATTCGAACCTACGTAATAACTGGGTCAAAGCCAGTCGCCTTTACCGCTTGGCTACTCGACAATGTTTCGGCTGTGACGGCTACTGCGTCCATTTAACCCCTCATCGGTGGCACCGAATTTAGCAGTTGATCAGACTGCCATTAGCAATAACCGCAATTAGGCGGCTACAGGAACCGTTCCCACGCCTGGTGGGTCGGCGATTTTCCTCCCTTTTCCGCGTGTCCATTTCTGGGGTGCGATAGGCGGAGGAGTGCCAATAGCAAGGGGAATAGGTCGTCACCCCTCTATGCCATCTGCCTGGATTGGATTACGTTTCTCCAATGTGTTGGCTTCGACAGTAAACTCTTTTACGGACGTCACTGTCAAATCGAACCGGACGGGGAACATCCCACGTCAAGGGAGCGGTTTATCTTGCCGATTAAGCCAGCCCGAAGCCGGGAGTTTAACCCGTTTCACCGCAAGCATCATAAAACATCTAATAAGCCTCTAATGCTTCATCGGAAAGGCGATCGAACAAGGCAGTTTTTAGTTGGTGTTTTAGGTGTTTCGCTTCACCTCTTGGCAAGGTTCTAATTCTCTTGCCCGAATGCGCCTGCAGGCACTCTAAACCCCTCGCCCGACTTGAACGGGACCGCATGCCATCTGAAGGGGATATAAACGGGTTTGCTTTTAGAGGCTAAGAAACCCTTGGTAGGTTTGCCATTTTTCATCCGCTGAAAACCTACAAAGAGCGGTCTCAAGAAGAGAGCTTATAATTCAGTCGCTCCTGCTTCTCGTTGGTCCTCCGCCCCGAACTCGAATCGGGACTGAATGGATTTTAAGTCCACTGCCTCTGCCGATTGGGCTAGCGGAGGATAGAAACGTCGATTGCTTTGGCGAAATTATCTGATGTAAGAATCGACTGGAAGAATTATCCAAGGCACGAATGGTAACGGCATTAACGCGCCCAGCTTAACTTATCCCGGATAGCCTGAGTTATACGCATCTCTATCATTGGCGGCTGGTGCCGAAAACAGGACTCAAACCTGCACAGTTTCCTATCGGATCCTTAATCCGACGTGTCTGCCAATTCCACCATTTCGGCATGGTAGCAATGCGAGAACAGTACCACATTGCGTAAAGGCCCATATTCACTTATATAGCGCAGCAAACACTCTCAAAAGAGTTAACTGATCAGGTTGCTATTACGGCCATCCCTGCGCTTATGGTGTGTCCTCGGAGATTTGAACTCCGGACAACACGATTAAAAGTCGTGGGCTCTTCCATCTGAGCTAAGGACACATATCAATAAAGGTAAAGGACCAATTACACTACGTGTTTAAGACGTAAGTTGGTAGTGAGTACCGGAGTCGAACCGATATATCAGCCGTGAAAGGGCTGTATCCTAACCATTAGATGAACCCACCATTGAAGAGTGCCCGTCTGTCCGAGCTGTCAAGCGTCCGGCCGCTTTGTCATACCGATCGAGCACCACCAAGACCGGCTTCTCATTCGAAAGGATATCACTATGAAAACCACCAGCGCATTTGACCGGAGCCGCACCCGTCAAGAGGAACGCATGGGAAAGGGCCACTTGTTCACTCTTAAAAGAAAGGAGGTTGTGTGAGAAGGAGCCCGATAGAGCCTTCGGGAATGGTTGGTGTCGGGCATCACCAGTCTTTGAACCGCTCCCTACTCGAGAACCGACGCCCTCTCCCTTTCACGCCTATAGTATAGCACATAAAATGCGTTTTGTCAAGGGGTTTTTGAAAAAAGTTTAAGATTTTTTGAAAAATTTTTTGGAGATGGAGCGGAGCGGGGAGCGGTTATCGAGCAGAATCTTCTAACAACTCTGGAAGCTTAATCAGTTCTCCAATCAGCATTTCTCTGATATTCTTATATTCGTCAATATACAAATCAAGGTCTCCCCGGTATCCATACATCATTTGTTCTTGAACATCAGACAGCTGAATCTTATCTCGATCTCTCTTATCTACAACCGACATCAACTCTGCCATAATGTCAACACATCGATTATATAACCACTCACTTGGATTCTTCTTAACCTTTTCAAGATACTTTGTCTGTCCTTCATTTATTAAAGCATGAGCATCATTTTCTGTCCTGCTCTTTAGAAAGGTCATCATCTTATTGTTCAACTCAACAGCCTTTCGCTGAACAGCATATTCTTCTGCATCATATCCATATTTTTCTAAAATCTTTTTTGCTTCTTCATTAACCGCTCCCTTTATTACCCAAAAGCTGACTGCTTCCCGATAATACCACCAATCATATTTATTCCTAATTTCTTCCAACACTCTTTCGTGAAACTGTTGGAACTTCCCGCTAAAATATACTTGCGAGAGGGAGCGGATTTCCATTTCTTCCAATATATTCTTTTTAATAGTCATCAAGTCTGCCTGTTCTTTTTCTGTCAACTGTTTCCAATAATCCCCATCCTTGTCCTTAATCAGAACCTCAACTGTGTCGTGGCTGTCAATCAGCTGTTCGTCTTTTAGCTTCTTCCTAACGCTTTCAAGAATGTCATAGCTTTTACTGAACACTTCATTTTCAAACTGTTTATATATAGCCGCATATCTTGATTTGTTCGTCTTCTTGTCTCTCCCATAACAAACTTCAAGAAACCTTTGATTAAAAAATCCAAACAGCTTATAGAGCTGTGTCTTAGATGCTTGAAACTGATAATAGTCAGAATATTGACTACTCATATTATGCCTGTCAGTATAACACATCAGGACAATGATGTCTCTAATATATTGGAAGTATTCAGATTTTCGTCCCTTGGTCATTGGTTCAAGAGGGATGTCGTAAATTTCTTTCAAGATAAAAATTCTTGGATCAGAAGGGTCTTTTTCTAAAAGATATTGACATTGCCAACGATTAAGCTGGGCTTGTTTTTGGTTGCCCTTTAGCTGCTGTTCTTGAAAAATGTTGCAGAGATCGGAATATTTGTATCGACCACCAACTTGTAATATGTTTAATTTTTCACGATTTTTTCTTGACATTGTTTTTAATTTTTTCTCCTTTAAAAATAATTTAATTTGATTAAATGTTAATTTTTTGTGAATTTACCTAGCACTTTTGGAACTGCCGACAAGAACCGGAACTGATTACAAGGCTTGACATATTTTATTGAGATTTTGAGATTGTAACATTTTTACTTTTCCTTAATAAGAAAAGATCATATAAAAACTACAACATAACCAATAGCGCATCACATAACACCCAATCAATCACACAATCCTATAAACACATATCTCAATCAATACAATCAATCCAATCCTATAACCCAACTATTTTATCAATCCATTTATCATTTGTCCAAATGGGGTTATCCAAATGGTGCAAAAACTGTCTGAATAAAGCCACTATATAATTAGTATATGCTATTTATTCTAGTAGAAAAAAACAGAAAGTTTTTGCCCCTACGGTGCAAAAAGGGTCCGTATTTTCCTTACATAGAAATAAGTATATATTATAAATATATTACAGGTTTATTCGGATACTTTTTGCACCTTCCACTACTTCCACCCCCACTTCTCTATCACAATCCATTTCTCCAATCCATCTCTTCTACTCATCTCTATTATATCACATTCCTACATTCCTGTCAACTTATCCAATCTATAATTAACAGAATATTAACAACTACAAATATATCGTTCCCTCTTTTCCTTAAAACATTTTCCAAATGACTACACGACGAAGTCGGTTTCTTCTTTTGAGAGCCGTCAGGCTCGATAAAAGAAAAACGGTTTGACGGCGACCCGAACGAAGTGAGGGGACGAGGAGAAAAGACGAAGTCTTTTCGGGCAAAGGAGGGTATGGGAACCATGGGTTCCCAATATATAAGGGGTAAAACAGAATTGATATCAGTTATTTGGAATTTTCTAATAACTCAAACGACTTAAATGACTTAAGCAAGACCTAACAAGACGATTTTTGGGTATTTATCGGTGTTTTACGCTCATTTACTCTGATTTATGAGGTATTTATAAGTGAAAATGGAAAGTTTTCCACAAAGTTTTCCACATTTTCCACAATGGAAGAGGTGGATGGATAAAAGTGGAGAGAAATGGTGAAAAATGGAGGGAGGACAAGTGAATAATGGTACGAATTGGGGGATATAAAAATGGGGGTATTGGATGGGTGATAGAATCGATTTTAAGAGCTATGGAGACAGATAAATATAAGACCAGAGGATAATATTGTATAGGGTAATATGAGAAGAGGGCACCCGAAGATGCCCTGTGATTATTGGTGTTTTATTGGATAAAAGGGGTTAGTCGTCTCTGGTCCAATTGAGTTTTTTCTTTCATCAAATAACTCCCTTCCCTTTGAGAAAGATTTCGTAATCTCTTTCACGGTAATTGTCTTTTTCGAACAGATATTCAATAATTTTATCTCCAACCCATTCGTCGAAATAATCGGAGTTCATCCAACTCAATTGTTCGTAAGTTTTAAGCAACCATTCCATATCAAGAATCCAGCAGGTTGTTTTGAGAGCGTTATACCATCCACCTGTTCCGCCCTCATATGTGAGTTCAGTGTCTATTTGATCGCGATATGAATAATCCTTTGGATAAGGCAGTTTGTTGTTGGCAGCTCCGCCTTCTACGAATTTTTTCTGCTCTTCTGCATCATAACAATAGTATGGATTTGGTTCGAAAAGCGTTGTGCCAAAAATCTTTACGAGCTCTCCGAACATACAGGAGAAGAACCGGTCGGGAATTTCCAGTGAATCAAGATATTCGCGGACTTTATCGCGACAATCCCTCTCACTAATGATTTCTTTCAGAAGTCCGATTTCTTCTGGATAGACGCAACCATTTACTTTGTCTTTGTTATCTGGCATATTCCCATTCCCCTTTCGGTTAAATATTGAATTGTCTGGTCTGCTTCAAGATGCTTCAAAATCCAATCCAACGTTACATTCTTGCGAAGTCTATTCTCTGCGCGAAGCCAAAACCCCTCGCACTTTTTGATATATTTTCCGTCGATTGAGTTGAAATATAACAACGAAATTTGGGGTTTATTTTTGAAAAAAGTCGTGCAAGTTCTTGCCCCAGAAATATAATTATCACGAAGATAATCATAAGCTTCCTGAAAAGAAACATCATCAAGCAAAAGTTCTGTTTCTGGAAGATCTTTATCCGTAACAAACCAATTGGTATCGAACGGATCTCCTAATCTCTTCCATGGACCACCGTCAATAGAGACGGAGTAAATCGGATCATAAATTTTCAGCATAGTCTTCAATTTCTCCTTTAATTTTTTTAATCGTTATTGAAAATTAGATAACTTCTTTCCGCCGAAGTAACGACATTTTTCAGAAGCATTGAGATCGTGAGAGGACCAACACCACCGGGAACGGGACTATAATAACTTGAATATTTTGCTTTGGTTTCCTCTGAAACATCTCCGTTAAGTTTTCCGTCTTCTCCGCGATGAATACCAACATCGATAATAATCGGCTTTTTGTCTCCGTAAAAGTGTCTGTCTGTAAGCGTATTTTCGTGTCCTGTCGCCACAACAATCACATCTGCGTGACGACAGTAAAATTGCTTGTCTTCGTCGGAAGTCTTTGAGTGAAGCATTGTAACATTCATATTCATCCTCTGCAAGAGAATTGAAACCGGCTTTCCAACAATGTTAGACCGCCCAATAACAACCGCGTTCTTTCCTGCGAAGTCGATGCCGTGAGGAACAGAGATTGAATCCAGCATATGAATGATTCCTGCCGGTGTACAAGGAATGAATCCAAAGGGTTCTGGGTTCTTCTTGGAGAAAAGTTTTCCGGCATTGAGATATCCGAACCCATCAACATCCTTGAATGAATTGATATAATTGAGGACGGTTTCCTCATCAATTCCTTTCGGAAGTGGAAGCTGAACCAAAATTCCATTGATATTATCGTCCCTGTTCGCCTTCTGGATTTCTCCGATAATTCTCATCTCTGTAACAGCGGGATCTTTCTCCTCGTCAATATGAATATCTTCGCACAAAATTCCCACTTTCTCGCAAGCGATTTTCTTGTTGCGAACATATGTAGAAGAAGCTGGATCGTTACCTGCCTGAATCACAACAAGCTTTGGTCTCGCGTGCCCGCCGTTGATAAGGTTCTGAACTCTTGCCGCTGTAACCTCGTTCTCTTTCTCGGCAATTGTTTTCCCGTTAATAATGATTCCCATTTTTGCATTTCCCCTTTCTGTTCATTCTTTGTTTGTCAGTAATTCCAGTTCTTCAAACAACGCCCAAACACACCCATTTTCACGACCGCTCGTCCCTAAAATTAAATCTCCGCATTTACCGCTATATTCACAAGAGCACCCATCTACGAATGGCTCTGGAAGCTCCACTCCGTAGAATGAGGCAATCGGGTATTTAAAATTGTTGATCTCTGTTCTCATCTGTATAATTTTAACAACCCTCCCTGGTCCAAAATTAGTTATTTTATTATAATTTACCAAATCTTCAACTCTGATTCTTTTACTTTTCATAATACCTTTCTCCTTTTATGCTGCAATTTTAGCTCTCAAAATAATCGTTTGTTTAATTCCGTTGTATTCCTCGTGCGCCTTTACTGTTCCAGTTACCGTCCCACTTTCTGGAATATCTTTACTCGAACTGCTCTTCCAAACGACCGCGTTCCCGTTCGCATCTTTGAACTCATAAATATGAAGAAGCCCGAACTGTGTTTCGCAACAAGCAACCTCACGAATTGTTGAGTAAGTTTTCTCTGGACAATGTTCTTGTTACAAAGATCATTAGAATTACCCACAGAATCTCTTGTAGCAAGGTATCCTCTTTCGCGGTAAACCGCACAAGCAAGGGCAAGAGCATCCGCAACCTTAACGAACTTGAATCTTCTGTTGTAAAAGAACTCGTCTCCGGGGTTTGCGGCGCATTCCGCCTCTTTAATGAAGGACTCGAATGTCGCTATTGCATCAACATCGATTCCGGCCACGAAAAGCTTCAAGCACTCTTTGCCGAGTTGTTTCCACTCGCCGGTTTCCCGGTTGACAACAAGGTAGGTTTTGTTACGTTTACGGTCGGTTTTGCAGTAATCACAAGAGCAGGGGTTCGAAGAGAAATACCTTGTTGGGACGATGAATCCCAGATCCTTGCCGGACAAGTTAACATTAACGAAGTTTTTTCCATCAACGCCACTGGGTTCTACGGAACCGCCGAACGCCCAATTGTTTTCTGCGAAGACAACCTCGTCCGGGATTTTCAACTCCACCCTGCGGGCTTCGTATGGAACTTTTTTAACGGTCGATTCGGAACGGCAATCGCAAGGACGAAGCTCGATTTTGCGCACAAGGACGATTGTGTGGTCGCATTTTGCCATTGTCGGTTCAAGTTCTGGGTTGATTTTGCGAATTTTACGAGCCGCAACGCCGAACTTCTTCTCCAGATTTTCGACATTCTCTTCGGGAATCATATAGGTTTTGGTAATCATAGCTTTCAGCCCCTTTCCTTTTCTGATACTATTATACCACATTTTCTGCCGTTTGTCAAGCCCTTTTTAAAAAAAGACCCGTAAAATCGGATCTTTTTTAGTTTTTAATCAATATTTAATTTTATTTTTTGTCTTTCTCACATTCCTCCGACACCTTTTCTAGTGCCTCGTGTTGTGTCATCAATCTCATAATCGGGAAAATTTCTTCCTGTGTCCCGCTTGCGACCATTTTTCCATCAACATAAAGCTCTTTTGTGCCGTCAGATAAGGTTTTAATTGAAAAGTCCAACGATGTTCACCCCTTTCTCCTGTATTTTAACGACCGCAGAAACAGCGAAGCTAATGGTCCGATATGTTCCACGGACGGTTTTTACTAAAGTTTCAAGATCAGAAAATACTCTGCTTGCAGAATAGACATAAACCTTTTCGAACGGGTTTTCAAAAACGAAGATTTTCTCGAACTGCGACCCGTAGGCGCTTCTCGTCGTAACCAAGTTCTTAATACGATTGATTTGATTGGTTAGCTTTCCATAACCGATAATGCAACTCTCCAAATTGTTGGTTGAAATATACCAATATTCCTCTCCGGTTTTCAGGGTCGGCGCGTCCAGAATTGCTTTATCCGGAAGCGCTGTTTGAATGTTACGGGTTAGATTCGTCATTTCCATTTTCTTTCACCCCTTCTTGCCCTTTTCGGAAAGAGGCTTTTCTCGCCTCTCGCCAATTTGGATCGTATAGAATCACCGTTACCAACAGCTTGCACCCAGCAGCTTTGTTCCCGCTAACAAAAACGAAGTATGCGTCCTTGTATAGCCGAACCATCCGAGTACCGCTCTCGCGCCGAAAGATGCGCTTGTAGAGCCCATATTCGTAATGGTCTTGATCCATTGTTGTTGTCGTGTGTCCTTTGAGTCTGGCGTTTCTGACAAGGTCCGAAAACTCGCGGTCGGAGAGATTTCCAAACCGTTCATAAATGCGTCGCCGTGCGTGGTCGGTCAATTTGACCTTTGTTGCGAGAGCATTCAAAAAATCACCTCAATTCAAAAAATAATTCATATGTTTACAGTCATGTTTTTCTGCACAACAACAACCTTTGTTGACAGATTGTTATTTGAGAGCTCCTTCTCGATCTCTGGTTTAACCGAGTTTCTGCCGTCCATATCTCCGTGAACAAGGAACAGCTTTTCGGCGTTGATCTTTCCATATTCTTTGACAATGCTATCTCTTTGAATGTGCGAGGAAAAACTTCCAAGATTTGTGATTTGACAACGGTTTGCGTATCTCTTTCCGGAGATTGAAATCGTCTTCTGCTCACCTTGCTTGATCGTATGTGCCATCGAACCCGGAGGAGCATAACCAATTGTAACGATTCTGTCGTCCGTATTCGGAAGAAGGCTTGCGCACCAAGCAACGGAACGCCCAGCCACCATAAACCCGGAAGAGGCAATTACAATACAGGGCTTTCCAGAATCACGAAGTTCTCTGCTTTCGATATAATCCCCAACAAAATGAATATTCTTCCAAGCAAGAACTTCTCGCCACTCCTCTGAGGCTTCTCCTTCGAGAATGTCACAATACGCGCGGCTAATGTTCTGTGCCATCGGAGAGTCGATATATACCGGAATGTCGAAATCTTCTTTTGAAAACAGATCATATAGAACAGTTACGATTTCCTGCGTTCTTGCCAGTGCAAAACTCGGAATCAAAATTCGTCTCTGTTGTTCAACACAAGTCTGTTCAACAACCGTCCGAAGTTTTTCAAGGTCTTTCTTGCGCATCTTTTTGTTGGCAATTTTTTCTTCGTGCGCGTATGTCGATTCAGCAATAACAATATCTGCTCTTTGTCCAAAAACTGACTTGAACGGTTTCGTATACGGTTTTGGCAAATGAATGTTTCCAAGGTCGGAAGTATAAACGATTTTCTTCGTTACATTTCCTTCCGTAATCCACAATTCAAGCTGTCTCGCAAATGGAATGTGTCCAGATGGAACAAATCTGAATTTTACGAATTCGTCAAGCGTAACGATTTCGTCATCATACTCCGTCCAATATCCGAGTGCCGTGTCAACATCGGAATCAAGATAGAATGGAACATACTCTCGTCCAAGCTTATCTGAAAGCGAAGCGGCATCTTCTGCGATAATCCTTGCGCTATCTCTCATCAAGATTTCTGCGATTGGTTTAGAACCGCGAGGAGCGATAATCGGGCAGGTTGCTCCAGAAGAATACAGCCGAGGAATCAAACCGATGTGGTCGACGTGACGGTCGCAGGAAAACACATAATCAAGTTTATTTGGCTTAAAATCAAGCCTTCTCGAATTAATTTTCCAGTTTTCGAGAGTGCTTCCAGTCGATTGCCACAAACCACATTCCAAAAGAATTTTTCGATTTGGTGTTTCGATATATGTCATCGAACCGGTTACATCCCAAGAGTTTCCGCCGCAGAATTTGATGTTAATTTTATTTTTAGACTTTTTGCTCATATAAAGTCCTTTCTGAAACGGAGGACGAACAGATTATTTGAAGAGTCCGTCCTCCGCAACCTTGCGGTTTGGGGTTATTTTTTGGTTATTTTGAACAAAAGATTAGAGAATTGAATCAATATTTTCGACGATTTCGTCAACCACGCCGTATTTCAAGCACTCCTCATCATCGAGAAACCAATCCTTCGGAGCTTTCGAGCGATAGGTCTTCTGGTCAATCTTTGTCTTCTTGAAGAGAATGTCGTTGAACTTCTTGTCTGATTTATCAACAAACTTTTTTGCCGAATCCGCCTGTTCGCGTGTTCCACCAAGGTAGGTTGAACCACTGTGAATCAGAACAGATGAACCCTTTAGTGCATATCTCTTGTGCCCGCAGGCAAGAATAACTCCAGAAGCACTGAAACACGCACACATATTTACGGTATAGACTGGTGTTTTTGACATCATAATGATGTGACACAGCACGAGAGCGCCTGTTACATCGCCTCCGGGGCTGTCGATATAGAGCATAATCGGCTTTCTTTCATCGAGAGGAAGTCCTCTGTCTTCTCGGTTATACCGGAGAATTCTTTTGACAATTCCAATCGAGTTGTCGTTCATCGGATCGTCTTCAGTTCCAATCGCACCCTCGAGATAAATTCTTCTCGCTTCCTCATCTTCATACTGATGAAGAAGATCAGGATCGGGGAGCTGCAGATTCTCCACGTTTTTGGGAATAACAATACCTAAATTTTCCAAAAATCAGTCACCTTCCTTTGAGATTAATTGAGTTTCGGCGCCTTTGTCTCCAGCGCAACGTAAATCATCGATAGAAGAAGCGCCTCAGTCGATGCCGCAAATACGGGGTTAATCCCGAACAGAACGGAGTCGAAGAAGAAACCGCAAATTCCACCAACGATTGCGATAGCAATTGTCGAAATCAGCAGACGAAACCTCTTTGTGAATTTGGAAACCTTCTGAAAGAACTTTTTCATAAAACTTTCTCCTTTCATAAATATATCAGAAGAATTCTTCCTTCTGATATGATTATATCACAAAAGCCCCTGTTTGTCAAGGGCTTTTGGAAAGTTTCTTTGAAATTTTACTGGTTTTCTTCCGGAATGTCTACGGGAGCATCCACGTCAACGGGCGTCGGGGGCACCTCTACGGGCGCCGCTGGAGCTGATTCTACAGGAGGGTCAATCGATAGCGTAACAACAATGTCTCCGTCTTCGTTCATTCTAATACCGCCGAAGAACCCAAGTGCTGTAAAATAATTTGCAAGGTCTCTGCGCAGACGATCGGCAACCGGACCAGGATTTGTAACAATATATTCAATCTTTCTTACTCTGTGTAGTGTTGCCTGCGCCTTAAACCTCATCTCAATCTTTTCAATTGTCGACGAAAGAAACTTTGGATAATTGGAATAGCTTTCCTCGATAATCTTTTCAATTTGTTCTTTGGTAATCATTTTGTTTTCTCCTTTTGTTTATTAATAACTTTTGAATTACTTTTCTATAACTTCTACAATTGCGTGATAATAAACATAACGCTTCCCGTCAAGATCAAACATAACAGAACCGTTTGTATTATCGTCGATATCAATTTTGCCTTCATATGTTGCCAACAACTTACCGTCAAGCGAATAGACATTTACCGTTCGACACAAACCACCGGAAATATCTGCATTGCAGCTTTTAAAGCTTCTTTCACAAGAAGCACATCCGCAGAAAACGAAAAGCGATATAACAAGCAGGAAGAAAACAGTAATTCTAATAATTCTTTTTTTCATAAAATTCTCCTCTAATTTTATACGATGAATTGAGCTGTATCGGGGAACTGGTCACGATATTCTTCTGGAATTTTTCCTTGACACCAAAGATTATTGGTTTCTATAACTTCTCCAGTATCAAACATCTTAATCTTAAACCGACTTCCACCAAATCCACAAAATCCATTGGTAGGAGTAGTGGCAATCGCATAACAAGTTCCGTCTACAATAACGTGTTCGTCTTTTTCCTCCATAATATTGTTCCAAAATTTTCTTGTAAAACATCTTCCAGAGCAACAATTAGAATATTCTCCATAATACATTTTATGCTCAAAATTCTTTCCACAAATTTCGCAAACCATCTTTTTTCCTCCTTTCGTTTCCGCTATTATTATACCACAAAACACCTTGGTTGTCAAGGGGTTTTGGAAAAATATTTTAGAATAATCCAATAATTTTACCGTCTTCGTCAATATTAATATTTTCAGCGGCGGGGTGTTTTGGAAGTCCGGGCATTGTCATAATATCTCCAGTCAGCACAACTATGAATCCAGCTCCCGCGCAGACTTTAACATTTTTAATCGTTACGGTAAATCCGGTTGGAGCATTAAGAAGCATCGGATTATCAGAAAAACTATATTGTGTCTTAGCAATACAAATTGGGAGATTTCCAAATCCGAGTCTATCAAGTTTTTCGATTTGTCTTTTTGCCGAAGGAAGAATATTAACATCGGAACCATGATAAACATCTTCCACCACGGTTTTAATCTTTTTTTCAATTGAATCTTCCGCTCGATACCAATACGTGAAATCGGACGAGTCTTCGTCGCACAGCCGAACAACTTCCTTTGCGAGATTTTCTGCTCCTCTTCCGCCTTCTGCCCAAGAATCACAAACAACGACATTGATATCCCGATCGTTACACAATTTCTCTAAAAATTCAACTTCTTTATTTGTGTCTGTTGCGAATTTGTTAATTGCCACAACATACGGCACATAAATTCTGCGAACATTGTTAACGTGCCGAATTAGATTGCCGATGCCTGCCTCTATGGCTTCGAGGTTTTCCTTACCCAAATCGGACTTCGCAACACCTCCGTGCATTTTAAGCGCACGAATCGTTGCCACGACGACAATCGCATCTGGATGAAAACCGGCTGTTCGACATTTAATATCAATAAACTTTTCTGCTCCGAGATCGGCGCCAAATCCAGCTTCTGTTACTGTATAGTCTCCAAGCTTCATCGCCATCTTTGTCGCAAGAATTGAATTACAACCGTGCGCAATGTTTGCAAACGGTCCTCCGTGAACAATCGCGGGTGTACCTTCGAGAGTTTGAACGAGATTGGGTTTGATTGCGTCTTTGAGCAACGCCGTCATTGCTCCAGTAGCGTGAAGATCGTTTGCCGTTACTGGCTTATCGTCGTAAGTATAACCGACAATGATTCGTCCAAGGCGCTCTCTCAAATCGTTAATAGAACTTGAAAGACAAAAAACTGCCATAATTTCCGAGGCAACCGTGATATCGAATCCGTCTTCACGAGTTACCCCATTGGAGCTGCCGCCCAGTCCGTCTACGATGTTCCGCAGTTGTCGGTCATTCATATCAACGCACCGTTTCCAAGTAATTTTTTGTGGATCGATACCAAGCTCATTTCCCTGTTTAATATGATTGTCCAGCATTGCCGCCAGCAGGTTGTTCGCGGCGCCGATGGCGTGAAAATCCCCCGTAAAGTGTAGGTTGATATCTTCCATTGGAATAACCTGCGCATACCCGCCACCGCAAGCACCGCCTTTTACGCCAAACACAGGACCGAGAGACGGCTCGCGTAACGCGACAATAGATTTTTTGCCGATTTTGCGTAGTCCATCAGCAAGTCCGATGGTCGTCGTTGTTTTCCCCTCTCCTGCAGGAGTCGGAGTCATTGCTGTTACGAGAATTAATTTTCCGCTTTCCTTTTTTGATTTTTCAAGAAATTTAAGATCTATTTTTGCCTTATATTTTCCGTACTGTTCGATATATTCTTCTGGAATCCCGGCTATTTTAGCAACATCATTGATGTGCTTCGGCTCTGTTGCTTGCGCAATTTCGATATCTGACAACATAATTATTATCCTTTCGTAGTTTTTACGATATTTGACTCTCTAATATGTTTTACAAGGGTGGGCGTTCCTCTCCCGCGCCAATTCTCAACCAGAATGTCGTATGAGGGTTCGCTTGGGTAGTCAATATCCCATGCGCCAAACCTATCGACAATTTCGATGACTCCGTCGAAGGTTTCGACGTTTTTGTCGAAAGTCATTTGAAACGAAACCCAATCTCCAACGGAATACATCGGCTTGCCGGGAATGTGTTCTTGATCCTTCATTCTTCCGCCCTCCATCTCATCATCAACATCAACTTCTTCTATCTCATAACGAACGCTTTCGTCGTATGAATATACTGTGTTATTATAAAGCCTGATAAAAGTTTCGCCGTCTTCTTCGCTTGCGTTTAACGTATTGCTGAACTTTTCGAGTTCTCGTTCTGCTTTTTCTTTGTGAAGATATGAACCAACAATAACATCGCAATAATCTTCATACTCGCCGGACATTTTGTGAATTTGATAAATTTTGAACACTTTGTTAATTAATCCTCCATATCCATTTGAATTCTTTCATCTTGTGTTGTATCGGTTGTTCTAATACAACAAATTCTTTCGGGGAACATCAATAGTTCCGCGAGCCAAGTTGACTTTTTTGTCACCCTGTCTGTTTTAACACATTGATTGATTGATTTGTCTGTTCCAACAAGAACGCAATACTTCTTTGCTCTCGACAGCGCTGTATACAACCACTGTTTTGTGAGAAGCTGATACGCTCCAGGGTCACACGCAACAATCACGTATGGGAAACCCGACCCTTGAGCCTTGTGCGTCGAAATAGCATATCCAAGCTGAAGCTCGAGGAGCATATCCCCCTCGATGATGACATTTCCCTGCGGGAGACGAACAATAAGTTGTCTTCGGAAATTATCTTTAGCAACTACTGTTCCAATATTTCCGTTAAAAATTTCTGTCGATCCACCGTCAGGCGTCCTAACTTCATAATTGTTTTTCATCACAATTACTCTATCACCAACGTGATACAATACATCATATTTAATTCCATCAGAATATGTGATTTTCAGCGGGTTCTCGTCTTCGAAATTAATCATGCTCTGAATCTCTCGGTTGATTGACCTTCCCGACAAATCTCCAATTGATCGTTTTGCGGAAAGAATTAAAATGTCTTCTACCGGTATATTTTCGTCGAAGTGAAGTCGTTTGAACTCTTTTTTTATTGCTTCGAGACATTCTTCAGAAGAAGACTTTGCGATGATTTTTAGGTCTTTTAGCTCTCCGTGAATTTCCTCTCCGCGAAACTTCGGTGGAATAATGGGGGTTTGCGCGTTTACTTTTAAAGAATCGGTAATAATACCAGATTTTTTAGCCTGTCTAAAAATCTTAGACAAATGAACACAGGTAATCTTTCCAGAATTCCTTAGATCGGAAATCAAATTGCATAAACCAATCGACTCCAGCTGCCCCGGATCTCCGAGCATAATCAATCTTCCACCATCTTTAATCGCCGAAATCAATGAATAGAACAACTCGCCTCCGACCATTGAAACCTCATCCAAAACAACGACGTCTGTTGGAAGAGGGTCTTTTTTTGTGAATGTTGGACCGCCAAATTTTGGATTCCATCCCAGCAGACGATGGATTGTTTTACCATCTTCCTTTGTGATCTCGTGAAGATTTAGCGAGGCTTTGCCAGAAAGAGCACAAATTTCGAAGTCCAATCCGTTCTTTCTGAAGATGCGAGACACCGGATACATTAAAGAACTCTTTCCGCAATTGGAAGAAATAAAAATACATCCATTTCTACGCAAAACAAGCATTGTGGATTCTACCATAAAGCAGTATTTATAGCCATCTTCTGACGGGACTTTAGATATTTCTGTTTTACAATGTGATTTTCTTTTATCGTAACAAAGACTAACAAAACTCCTATTTGTTACCGAAACGTTATATTCGACAGATTTTCTTTCATATAGCTTACCACAGGTAAAATATTTTTGCCCCGTTCTGTCATTTATATAAATAGATGCCCTGTATCCACAAGCGGAATAAGCAAATTGAATAAACTCTGCATTTTCTTTTACATTACTAGAAAATCTTTTACGAATTACGCCGTTTTTTGTAACACCCTCATTGCCGTCCCAGAACATAATTTCATCACAGATTATTTGAAGCTGGTGGTTGTCACAATTATACCAATATTTGTCAAATACTTTTGTTTTGATTGGAGCCTGAATATAGAAGTCTGTATATCCTTGCGCAGCGGAGGCGGACTCTTTCCATGGAATATTGGCGTCGGTAAAGAGTTGACGAAGTCTTTCTTTTTTTCTATCTTTCTTAATATGGAATCGACACCTGTTAAAAGATGGTGCGCTTGGACTATTCTCCATCTTTTTATAAAAAGATCCATCACAAATAACGGCGCACATAACCCGTATTTGTTCGTCGGTTAGGGGTATTCCGGCACCACTGTATCGGAAAGAGGTGTTGAATCTTCCGATAAAGCCGTTCCCATCTCGGGTTTGAGTGTCTATTATTTTTTTTATGGTGTCTGTTTTTTTAACACCATTCTGCGTCCAATAAAGCATATCGTGATCTTCGCTGACCGTTTGGTTAAGGCCATATTTAGTTTCAAAATGATAGAACTCAGAACACGGCTTTTTGAAATACATTAACGGTTTCGTTAAGTTAGCTGTTCCGTCATCGTTATATTGAAGAACCAAATCACCGGACTCATATTCTGAAATCTTTTTCCATTTTGTTCCGTCGAAAAACTCGGTGTCTTTGTCTACGCAACCTGCGTTTCCCGTCATTAAAATGACGTTTTTATTCACTAAATTTCGTATCGCATCTTTCTGCTCTTCCGTATATTGAAATCCAACAGTTTCCTCGCACTCTGCGATTGTCTCTTCAACGAACTCCATTTTACGGCACTCTGCGTCTTGAAGCCTCAAAAGCTCGCGACAAATCATCTCTTCGAGCTTTCGATATTTCATTAGTCCAATTCGCTTTGTCTCTTTATCGTAAAACAGTGTTTTGTTTTCGACCATTCGTTGGAGCTCTCTTTTTACCATCTCTGTGGAGATGTCTGCGGACAGTCCTTTAATGCCAGAACCAAGAGCCTCCAGCGGAACCCACGTGTGTCCATCAACCTCAGCAAGGTTTCTAAGATAATACAGTGCATATGCGTTAATTCGAAACTGCGAGTTTGTTGGGATTCCTTTTCGCAATGCCATACTGTCCGCCTTCGACCAGCCGATTCTAACGCCTTCTCCAATCAGTGCGTATGGATTGTTCTTCACCTTTTCGGCGAGAATATCTGCGGAACCATAATGTTCGACTAACCGGTCTATTGTCGCCTTTGACAGCCCAAACTCTGACAGTGTTGTATATGCCTTACTGCTATCTTTGGAGGCATTATATTTGCTTAAAAGCTTTGATGCTTTCGCCTCTTTGATTCCCTTGATTTTGCACAGTGCCTCGATGTCTCCGCGCTCCAAAATCTCGACGGGATTCGGATATGCTTCGTATAGTGCGTTGATCTGATTTTCTGTAAAAACATAACCGAGGAACTTTCTTACATCCGCCTCTGTGTCAAGATTAACAACTGAGTTAATGCTGACGATATCATATTGCCATCCATATTTTGCGTCCTGCTTGAGATCGGCAGTTATTTTATATCTCGTTCCACCATCGAGTTCGGGTACCCGACCCTTAAACGTTATATCGTCGGTCCTATATTTTGGGTTTTTAGTCCGCTTGTCGATTTCACCGATTACACTTTCCGGTGAAAACGTAAATATGGCGAAATCGCCACTTTTTACTTTTGTCCGAGGGAAAATTTGTTTATTTACAAACCCCTCGACGATAATTCTACTTGTTGACACGGTTTGCCTCCTTTCACTTCTATTTATAGTATAACACAAAAACCCCTGTTTGTCAAGGGCTTTATGAAATTTCTTTATTTATTTTCTTCAGGAATTTCTACAATTTTTCCTTTTAATGTGCCGCTAAATCTGCTTCGTGGAGAATATCTACAGCCTCTTTCATCCACGGATCAAGATTGCGGTAATATTTTGTGTCCAAAAACGGATCCATATGAGTTCCAACGAGCCAAATCACAAATTCGTTGAAGGTTTCTTCCATACACTGCCACGCCGAAGCGCACTGGTGTTGATAATAATGTGCGTGCTCGCTTGGATTTCCCTTTGAATCGTGAAAATCTTTTACAATATATTTTCCACAATCGTGAAGACAAGCCGCAGACGCGAGTTCATCTCCTAAACGATCTCCAAAGAAATGATTTTTCACATATTCCTCCGCTTCTTGGCAGTGTTTCCAAACAGGAAGTGAGTGATGTGGATTTTCGTGGAGAATCATCATACGCTCCAAAAGGCTTCCGTATTTCTTCACAAATTGTTCATATTCTTTGTCAGAATAATTTTGATATACATCGATAAAGTCGAAGCCTTCGTCGTAAAACGGAGGTTGAAATCTACGAATCATTCTATCAATTACTTCTTTCCCGACAGACCGTTCGCGAGCTGCGTCTCTTTCAACACACATCTCATACGGAGCGAAAACCACGGTTGCCTGCTTATAGACATATCTTGGAGTTGCCACCAAAATTCCAGCGCGATCTTTTCTGGTTAGATTGGTTGCGTCATAAAACACATCTCTTCCGTTTTTTAGTGCTTCAATTGCTCGACTCTGCATCACGGTAAATACTTCTGCCGGATTTCCCTGAATCGATTCGTTGCCATACAATTCCTCGCGAATCTTATCAGAAGAAAGATAAACGGAATTGCTATTTGATTCGTGTTCTTCTTTAGCATAGGTCGATTTTCCACTTCCCGGAAGACCAATCAAAATTTCCAACTTCGGAATTCCACTCGTCATCTTCCCCATTCCTCCATCCAAAAACTCTCTGCTTCTGTTACTTCCTGCTCGAACACATCGTTCACCCAGAAGCCATTTTCGTCATACAAAACATCTCGCGCAACTCTCTTTGCGTCAGCGTCAGTTTCTGCAACAACCTGAATTGAAATATCTTCTTCGGTTCCATCACCAAAACCGACATGATTTTTCACAACAAACAGCGCAAACTCTGAATAGTGATGTCCGTCGTGTTCGATTGTTTCCAGCCTCTCTAACTTATTTTTCTTCGCCATTGGACTGCTCCTTTCTTGCTTCTAAATATTTCACCCACTTGGACGCTGTCATATTTTCTTTTACCCAATCGCCCGCATCTTGGTTGGTTATCTTTGAAAACAGATACGGTTGAATTGATTTTGGATACTTTAGAACTTCCGCCGCGTATTTTTTCTTCATTTCTCTTGCGGCGCTGTTCAGCTCTTTAACAAAATCTTCCATTTCCCGTTCGACAGATTCGAGTTCTTCGCGATAATCGTTGGCATAAACGAGAAATTCTTCCTGTTCTCCATCAAGAACCACCTGAATTAGCGACTCTTTGGAAATCGAATTATTTGATCTCGTGTAATGTGCGACCAGCCACGCCGGAGATTTGATTTTAACACGATTGAAATCGCTGTCAACAACAACATAACCTTCTTCGTCCCACGGAAGTTCTTTTGCCGCATCGATAACATCTTGCGCGGAATGAAAGTCGTATTCTTTCGGAGTTTTTAAAAATGAAGAAATAATAGACTCTTCTGGATTCATTTCGCATTCCGTTGGCATTACCCGCTGTCCAATGAAATACAAATCCGGCTTCTCATACGGAATTACGACACGGGTTTGCGGAGATACAAGTTCGAAAGTATAGCAAACGATTCTGGAAGCCATCCGTTCGAATCTCTCTTTCGTAATATCATTGTTATGAAAAGCTTCTTCAAACACATCTCCGAAGGTTGGAAGTTTGATATCTCCAGTCGGAGCCTTATAGACATCGATAGTTCCGTTGGTTGAATAGTGCCATTTTTCGTCATCGAACCACGCACTCACAAGAGAGCCATCTATTTTGGTTTGAACCTTTGCCGTATTCCAATCGATTTCCACGGCATTCGGTTCTCCGTAATTGAAAAATTTATCAAAAGCCCGTCTAACGCACTTCCAATTGTCTTCTCGAAAGATGATTCCGCGTGCTTCGCGCACAATTGGATTGGAAAAGTCCGAAGAAAGTTGGTTATACTTAAACATTACATACGGACCATCTCGAGAGATTTTCAGGTTATATGGGTCGGACGACAGCTTTTCTTCCCAATCGTTGGGATGATTTTGAATGAATTCTAACAAATAATTTGTTGCCATAAATGTTCACCTCATTTCTGTTATCATTATAGCATAAAACCCCTTGGTTGTCAAGGGGTTTTAAAAAATTTCTTTAAAATATTTTTAGAGATCCCAATCGTCGTCCAATTCAGCCGCCTCTTCTTCGATTTCGTCGGCAAATTCATCGTCCAATGCTTCGAGCTGTTCGAGTTTTTTGCGCTGGATTTCATCCATCTCGATTCCCTGCCACGGAAGCCGAACAGCAAATGATCTGTCCTGCGGGGTCCAGAGGCTGTAATATGGACAGAGATTTTTTGCTTCTGTTGGTTGATTCGGATTGTTGTTACAAAATGTGCAGTAGAAGCATAACGGAGACGGATGCGCGGTCCAATTTTCGTTGAAAATATCATCAAGTATTTTCCGCATCTTCGTTTTGCAACGCTTTTCCCAACCCTTTGTTCCTGCTTTCCGCATTTCTTCCGCGACCGGAAATTCGTATTCACAATCAACTTGAATGTCTGCACCGAACCGTTCTTTCAGCGCTCCGACATAAACCCACATCTGTCGTGGACTTGTCAGCTTCTTGTCGTCATATGCTTCCGCACTTGTCTTTAGGTCGTGGATTACAAAGTGCTTCGGGTCATCACGGCATTGAAGAACACGGTCAATTGAACCCGTAAAAAGAACCCTGTCGAAGTAATACTCGAACGGCATTTCTGCGGCAAAAAGTTTGAGTTCCGGGTGCTCCGCAAGATACTCTTCTTGCCGATAAATTCCTCTCTCCAAAAACGCCTGTGCCTTCTCTTCGAATGTTCTCCCCGTTTTGTCGAGAGATTCCCAATCGTCTGGGAACATCCGTCGAAGGACATTTGTTCCAAAAATGTCTCCGTCCTTGTCTTTGGGGCTTTTCTTTTGGATGTTCACATTTTGGAAATAATCTTTCAACATCGGATAGTCGATTGGTTTTCCGGCGAGAAGCATCTCGGTCTGAATCTGATTTATTTTGTGGACAAGTTGCCCGTATGAAATCGCAAGACTTGTCGCCGGAATATAGTGCCCTTTGATATATTGAAGATAATATCTGTATGGGCAGTTCTCATATACTTCTGTGCGAGAGTATGAGAATTTTGGTTGCTGATGTGATTTTTTATCTGTCATATATCTCCTTTCTTATGTATAATTTATACAGGTTTTAATTATATTTAAGAAAAATTTTTGTTTATTATAACGAATAAAATGTTAATGAAATTATAGTTTTGTTCACTCTTCAATCTTAATACATTTGTTATCCCACTTTTTATAAGCATCCAAATACATTTCTTTTTTGTCACCGTTATAGGTCACTTCGTAATACATGCCATCCCAAACGGTTGTACTCAAAAGAGCTTTATTGTTTTGAAGCGTTTTACACAGCCATACGACATAAACATCTTCTGGCGTTAGTCGACCTTCGTCGGTGATTTCTTTGTGGCTGTTAAAATAATCTGCAACAGCTTTTTTCGCAAGTTCTACAAATTTCCAATTGTCCATTTCATTTATCTCCTTTTCTGTTAAATAATAATGATTTACACAATATGTTCTTTACATATTGGAGATATAAGAAATTAAGTTTTCGCATCTTTAAAATATAAGAGGAATAGTCGGGGCGTTCATTAATTAGTATATTTATCATCAATTCTTTTTGATAGTCCAACATTGGATAGCTCTTATCAAGCTCATCAACAATTTTTTTAGCTCTTACTTTATCAATCATAGTTTTCTCCAAATCCTTGGGTATCTTCCATCTTCGCACCACAATGACAATAGGGGTATTCTCCAACAATGTTGTTTAGAGAATTAGTAAACATCCACCGCTCGCACATAGAACATCGAAATACGCGACCCATCATCTCGTGATGACCTTTATAAATCCACTTTGCATGTCGAACCTCTTCTACGTCTGCGTTCGGCATATGTTTAGCAAATATAATACAGTTTTCGTAGCCCGTAGTCCAGTTATTTAGATACTTGTTTCCGTCTGCAATGCCAGCCGCGCAAGCATCATATCCATCTTGCAAGATACGAAGAAGTTCGTCTTTATTAATATAATTAGGCATTGTAATCCTCTAATTTATGTAATAACGCATCTTTATCAATGTAGGTTGTCATGTCGCTTTCCCTCCGCAGAACGGGCAGGACTTTAACATTTTATCTTCCATCATTTTACCTTCCTTTCAACCGTTACAATAGTATCGTTATGCCACCCGCCGTGTGCCACCAATAATATTTCCACTATTTCGAATCCGTATTTCTTTCCAATGCCACCGCTATTCCAACCGCAAGTAATAGCAACACCGTTTGGTTTAATTATTCTTGCGATTTGCTCTTTTTGTTTCGACCAATACGACGCCTGTGTTGTTTCCATATTCACACTCATTCCAAACTTTTTGTAACACTCCATTACTTGTCTTGGACTAAATGGTGGATCGTATAAAACAACGTCAGCACACCGGTCTGGAAGCATTTTTAGAAAGTCTGTTGCATCCATATGATAGTCTGTTTTATATTGCGGATCGAGATCGTTTGTGATCGTCCCCCATTCGCAGTTATTTGCGAATGGGTCGACTACCTCATCGAACGGTGTAATATAACGTTCGAGGAGGTCTTTAATCGGAGCAATTCCAAATGTGTTTTTATTTGGCATCGCCCACGAACGAGTAATCTTCATCTTACTTCCTTTCTTTATTTCACAATCGAATAATATTTTAACCAATCTTCTTTAACGCTTTCATCTTTTACCCATTGTCCATCCACAAGTTTTGTCTTCGGACGCTGCTCGATAGTAAGTCGAATTGTGTCACCTTTGGTGAGAGGATTCGATTGGAAGTCGCGCTTCGAAACCTTAACAATGCGTTGTTCTCCACTCCAGATAGCATAAATACTCAATTTCGGAGAATATTTAGTGTCGATATCCAGAACGAGCCAGCTCCCCTGTTGCGATTGGTCGGTAGAGGCACAGTAACCGAGGAACTCCTTTTCCCAACTTAACCGCATCATCATTGTAATTGGGCGTTCTCCCGTCAATTCTGCAAGCTCTCGGAGCATTCCATCGTTATCTGTAATTTTATACTGTGTCTTTGGCTTGACAGTATATTTTGCGATAATTTCTTGAACTGGAGTCGGAAGAGACAAAACGTCGGATTCTTTAAGTGTCTTGCGGGTTCCAAACTTGTTATAGAGTTCGACAATATTCAGAAGTTTTCCGATGGAGCCAAATTGTGAGAAATAATTGAGTTTAATGAGGATTTCGAGCTGCCGACTGTCCCCGGGAAAAATTCGCAGAAGGTCGATAAATGAGTCGAACTTTTGAGTGTGAGCAAGATCGTAAAGTTTATTTGCAACATCTGCAGACATATATTTGATTGAGGCAATTCCTTTGTAGATGGCTCCACTTTCTTTATCAGGGAAATAAATATCCTTCGCATAACCAAACTTCGGCGGAAGGATTTTAATTCCTTTCGATACCGCAAGATCGGTTCCCATCCGAATGTCGTCTTCATTAGAGGCATTGTTGAGATACGCAGCAATAAATTCATACGGATAATAATATCGTAACATCGCGCACATATAACCAACCATACTATACCCAGTGGAATGATTGAAACCAAACATGTAGGAGGATGCATCTTCAATAATTTGTAGGAACTTTTTCGCCTCTTCTTCAGCAACCTCTCTTGGTTTATCCGACTTGGAACAATACCCCTCAAGAATACTTGGCATTGCCGCGTCAAGTCTGTCTTTCTGTTTGCGCCCAATCGCACGGCGAATATTGTCTGCCTCACTTCCAGAAAGACCACAAATTTGTTGCAAAAATGCAATTACCTGTTCCTGATAAACAAGGTGTCCGTATGTGTCGGAAAGCAGATCATCAATGATTTTTGATGGATTGTGGTTAAACTCTCTTGCCAAAAGCCTGTCTCTATACGATGCGCCACTCGGACGAAGAGATGCATTTACCTTTGACATATCGTTTATTTCGCGGGGCTTAAATGCCTTCAACATCTTAAAGGCATAGTCACCCTCGAACTGAAAAACTCCGGCTGGAGAGGTGATCATATCGTCCCACACCGCATCGTCTCTCCAATTAATTGTATACGACTTAGGGTATGGAATATTCGCCAGCGTACAAGTGTCTCTAATGATCTCAATATTTTTTAACGCAAGAAGGTCGTATTTGTTTAGGTTTACTTCGTGGCAATTCTCCATATCGATTTGAAGAATTCGTTTTCCATCTGAAGACCAAAACATACCGTAATTGTCTTGCAGTGTAATTGGACTAACAATAATTCCAGCGGGATGAACCGATTGAGAAATTGCCGTATTCAATAAGCCGTCGAAATAATAAAACAGGTCTGGATGCTTCTTTTTAGCCCCTTCTGGATCGTTTTCGTATTCCACTTTAATTTCCGCAATACGATCCAGTGAGTACGGGTTGTTTTCTTTATCCTGATGCGTCTTTTCCCACTTAGTCGCAAGAGCTCGACCAATTTCGTCAATAGTACCTTTATCAGAAATTGTGCCAATCGCAAGAATGTATCCTGTGTAATCTGCACCGTATGTGTCGATGATATGTTTATAGACGAGATCTCTCTGGTCTGGAGCAATATCTATGTCAATATCGCCCAGCTCAGTGCGGCTTTCATTTGCAAAACGAGAAAACACCGTGTGCCAAACAACCGGATCGACATCAATGATATCAATTAGATATGCGATTTCTGACCCTCCGACGCTCCCGCGACAGGGCCCAATCGGAATACCATTTTCCCAGCACCAAGTAACAAGGTCAGACATAAAGAGCATAAATCCCATCATACCGATCTTCTTAAATACTCGAAGCTCTTCACGAACGCTGTCAATATATTGCTGAGACGGCTTAATTACCCCGCGACGAACCTTGTCGTTATACCGTTCGTTGCACCGACGTTTCAATTCCGCTTCATCGTCGTCATAACACTTCGCGTATTTGAAACTCTTATCAAGCTCAAACTCTGATACAGAATCAGCCATAACGTTGGTGTTTTCAATTGCTTTTAAATACACATCCTCCGGAAGGACTCCCTGTTGCTTAAACATCTCGCACAACTCGTCATATGTTTTATATGTCAAATCAAACTCGTCTTCGTTCGAAAACTCGATTTTTTTGGCGACCTGAAGAATTGAGCGACACTCTGCCTTATATGGGCTAATACTATGTGTATCGGTGCCGGCAATTAGTGGCTTATTATATTTTTTCGACATTTGATATAGCCACAGATTATATTCCTTCTGTTCTTCACTGTTAATATGCGGCTGTATTTCCAAATAGTCATAAAACGGAATTAGCGATTCGTCTCGCAACTTATTTAGCGGAGAAGCGAGGCAGGCGCTAATTTTAATAACATGCGAAGAAATTTTCTTAAACTCGTCAAAAGAAATGCGACGCTTGTAATAGAGATGGTCTTCTTCACTTGAAATGCTAAAGAGAGAGTTTATCTCCTTAACGCCATCGTAATCTTTTGCGATCAAAATGGTATGATAGTTATCCCTTACTTTTGGTTCAAGTTGCTGCGTTAAATAAATTTCAATTCCATGGAGATATTTGATACCATTTTTCTCACAATATTCTTTCTTTTCGATCCACTGATAGCAATTTCCGTGCTCCGTAAAGCAAATCGCCGACTGTCCAAGTTCTTTTGCCCTGTCAACATACAGTTGATATTTTGTGCAAGAGTCCAAAAGACTCAACTCGCTGTGAAGATGATAACAGGTATAATTACTCATATTTCCTCCAATTCTTCTCCCATAACCTTGTCAAACTTCTCTTTCCCCAAATCAGTTGGGCTGTTTTTCCCGTTTCCATCAACAACCGAGCTCTTCGTCCAATTCCACCAACGAATCGGCAAGTCTCTTAATACGCAATACTGACGCAATGTTTCCACATTTTTCATTGTGTGCTCCTTTTCCAGTCCTTCGTCCAGCAAAAACACAACGGAAGTCGGAGAAAGTGTCATAATCAGCCGAGCCTGCTCCTCTGACAAATTGCTTGACCCAAGAGCTACCGCGTTTCGATATCCCATTGTCGCCAACTGCTGAACTGCCTTCTCGCTCTCGACAACATAAATCTCGTTTCCAAACAGTCCGCTATAATTCTCCGTGATACCATAAAGAGAATTGCTGACCGCACCCTTGTAAACATACCAATACTTTTGCTGGCCGTCCTCCAACGGGTGATTAACCCGAGCTTTTACTGCGATAATCTCTCCGCCGACGGGAGACCTCCACGGAAACACAATCAGGTCTTCTATCGGGTCAAATCTAACCCCAAACTCGTGCTGAACCGCAAGCGAAATATTATCGTCAAGCCAACGTCGATTCCCCTTATCGACATATTGGTCCATAATTGATTCGGGATATGTCGCAATCTCAATATGTCTATCCTCTCCAATTCGGTCATAAAATCCGCCGAACAACATATCACGCTTTGGAGGCTCCCAATCATCTCCAAGTCCAAGAATGCTCTTGATCTCCGACAAGACTTCGATAAACTTCACCGAACGACTTTTCATTATATACGCGATAATATCGCCGTTCTCATTTGTTACGAAATCTTTAACATAAATTGAGGGATTATCTTCGATCCGAATTGAGATGTTCTGACCACCCTCTTCGTTGCGAGCAAACCGAATCTCGGTTCGTTTGAGGTGGATATGGCAGAACTCAAACCTTTCGAGCAATTCCACGATATGCTCTGGGTTCTCTATTAACATTTGCTTAATATCTGCGAGCATCGTGGTTTCCTTTCTTAATTAGTGATCTTCGTGAATAAACTTAATTGGTTTCCCTATGTTTGAAACTGTAAAAATATGACAGCCGTCTGCGCTTTTGAAATCTACCAACAAATCTTCAAGCTTAAAGCTTTCTCGTTGTTGTTTAACAACTTCCAACATTTCGTCGAGATAATCTTGGAGATAATCTTGTTCTTTCATAATGCCTCCTTGTTAATTCACTTCACAAACCATTTTGTTATATCTTGGCATTTATATAGTTCACTTGAATTAACGAGAAATTTTATTTCCTGACCACAAGCTGGAGGACCAACTATCTCTATCGGGATTTCGAACGCTACCGATTCTCCCCATCCAACCATCTTTTCTTCTTTTTCAATCGGTACGACTACTTCCTTGCTTACTTCATCTTCCATAGTAAGAATCGCACTCCATGTCTATAGTTATTGTAGTTTTGCGTTTATCATTTAATGATTTTGGTGTGTGGCATAATAGGAGCTTCAGTTCGCCATTGAATTCAGAACATTCCCACACGACTTTGCCGTCTTTTTCAGCTTTAATGCTTTTAATATCATTGTACTCTAAACAAGCAACATATTGACGACATTCATCTTCCGTCATTCCACCCAATTTATGGATTATTTTTTCTTTAATCTTTTTTAGCATAATTACTCCTCGTTAATAAAAGTAGCTTTTTATCACCACACAAATTCAGGATGTTCTTTCATGAATGGTTCGACAACCTCTTTGATTGCACGAAACGCTGCATCGTTTGACGAAAAATATACTTCATTAGCGCTTTTATTCATTACCGTAGCAGCGACAGCCAACGCAGATTCGTCGACTCCATCATTATATTCATAACGAATATAAAAATGATAACTATATCCATTCCACTCCGCCGTATCTTCGCACTCATTATCATACGAAAACTTTAACAGTTTGCGATAGAGAAGTTGGTGAAGAGAAACCTGTTTCGCAAACGCCTCGTCGTTGAAGTAATTAACACACAACGCAGCTTCTTCATCTGAAGTAGTCCTGTCCTCGTATAAAGAAAAAACATCTCCATCTATTCCAATTTGAAAATACACTTCGTCTTCCGCTACTCTCTTAAAGGGATTCTTTCTCTTTTTCTCGGGCTCAATTCCCAACATTTTTAACTGTTCGTCCGTCAACTGGATTTCCTTACCGTCGATTGTCAATTTGATTTCTTTCATTTTCTTATTCTCCTTTTCTTTTTTATCTATATCGTTTTTCCATTTTCCTTGTTTGCCTAAAAATTCAGCTTTACGAGCACATTCTTCTGAACAAAGTTTGTCGCCCCGATACTTCCACACACGGTCGCCCATCATAAATATGTTACCGCAACATTCACAAACAGCTAATTTCTTCATAATTCCTCCATTAATAAAATCGGGATTTTGTTTCTATGGATAGTATAACACAAAACCTCTTGTTTGTCAAGAGGTTTTGAAAAATTTAATATTCTATTTTTTTGTCTGACTTTACTCCAAATCAAATTCTCTGTTTAAGAACATCTTCATGATATTGTGCCCCTCTCGGATTTCTCTTTCAGTCAATTCGTCGCATCTCACAAAATCGTGCTTTGATTCGACATAAAAATAAATATCTGTGTGATTTTCTTTCTCGTTCCAACCATACCTGTGGTCAAGTGCAACAAGAGAGTTTGTTAGAACAATTGGATCTCCATTGAAGTCTTTTATCAAGCTTTGGAGATCTTCAAGATTGCTTGAATATCCATTTGAAGCATCAATGGGAAAATGATATTTAATATTTGTGGGACGGGAGAACCGACGAATACTACCATCGTAAAATAGAATTTTCATTTATCAACCTCCCACTGAATGAATTCTAATTGGATAATTTTTCCCTGTTTCTTTGAGCCAATCAAGAATTATCAATAGATCTCCGCCAATTCCGATATAACCTCCTGTATCGTCCAAAACATCTATAAGTTCTATTTCATCAACAAGATTATTATCATAATCTATGCGATTGCTATATTTGTTAATAATTTCTTTTGCGTTGTCAACCGAGCGGCAGCAATAATATCCAGGAGGAGACGGATTTATATCATCAATCCAAAGTTTCATTTCTCCCACCACGGATGAAGTTGAATCTGAAGTCCTTTCGTTAGAGTTTGGATAATTTGAAGAATGTCTGCGTAATCAAGAACATAGAACTCATCGTCGTCACCGTACTCTTCAATATTCCAATCGAAATCAAAAACATCACCATCTACTGTCGGAACAAGACAAGTCGCCCCGAAATCACCATCAGTAACAAGAACGCTGTTTCCGTCTGCACAATTTCCATCGAGAAACGGGATTCCACCATTTGGAAATTCCTTCATTAGTTCTTTGAATTGTTGTTTTGTCATTTTTGTCATTACAATATCCTCCAAATAAAATTATGTTTTTAATTATTCAGAATACCACTTATTCCAATAATCCACCATGGCCTTCCTCAAATCGTTCATATTTTCCTTAGTGATTCGGACCTTGTGAATAATTGCATCGCGCTCCATTTCATCGACTGCAGCATCAAAATTGTTTCGCATATAATTGAGAGCTCTTTCGTTTTTGGCGGTTTTACACTTCATATAGCGAGATTCAAGTCTGTTCAACCACTCGGTGTGCATTTCTTTCGACGGGAAAACTTCCATAATGTCTGGGAAAATGTCTTGTTTCTCTGCTAAATATTCTCTTACTGCTTTGTGAGACGAAACGAAGACGTTATAGCCTTGCAAATCGAGATCAATAGCGAGATTGCAATATTCTTTCACCCAATTATCGTCTTTAACGAAGTTACTACTTTCAAGGTCGATATAACCGGTTGTGTTTGTATCGCCATCATATGCGCGAGTTACACTACTTTTTCCAATTCCGGGAAATCCAATAATAATCATTTTATTTTCTCCTTATTTTGTATTTGTGTCTTGCCCGATTCGTTTTCTTACGGGTCTTACCTTGCAGGTTTCGCCCCACTTACAAAAGTCTCCAGTATATTTGTAAAGATATGCAACGCCATTATCTCCACTATCTGCTCCATATCTGTTTTTATCTACAGTCAAAACTCTAAAAGTAGATGCCTTTTCTTTATCGGTTAATTCATACGGTTGGTCTTTATAGGACCCATCTGGCTGTTTAATTGATCTAAATGGCTTAAAATCATATGGACCGCCAGCCTCAAGCTCCAAATTTAGAACCGCCTTGCGTAAAAACAGCATAGTAGAACACGTTTCCTTGATGGCTTTACTTCCAGAAAGAGCAGATGCGTCCAAAAACAAATTTCCGATACTGTTCGCAACGAGCTGAATTGTGAATAAACCAACTAAATTAAATTTTTTCGCAAGTGAATCCATATCTCTTGCATCTTTAATCAAGTCAATCCAAAATCCAGAATTGTTTCCGTCTTCAAGGGTCATTTTAAAAGTATCTACGACATAAAAATCGATTCCGTTGCGAAGAGCTTCTTTTTTAATAATGTCGTGTGTTAACGCAGAATCCGCATCCGTCATTGATATAACCTTAAAATTCTTACCGGGACCATTGTCCCACCATTTTAAAGCAGCCCTTACTTCCTCTTCATCTTCTTGTGTCATATCTCTATTGCGAAGCTTGTTTTTTGTTACTTTCCAATAATTTCTATATTGAACCAAAATAATTATAGTCATAATTATTTTTAATTCTTTCTCGGACATTTCATTGCTAATAAAAACACCCTTAAGCCCCTTTTGAACGAGCGCAAATGCAATATTCATTATCAAATTTGTTTTACCGCAACCCGAGTGAGAGGCCAATGCGGTCGTTGTCCCTCTATGAAGACCAGAAATCTGCCTTGACAAAAATGGAAACATAGGAATTTCTTTCCCTTCAAAATTTGTTCCCGCATCCGCCAAAGATATTCCGTCATCTCCCTCTTCTTTTAGCTCATCCAAAAAATTATCTCCGAACAACATATATCCTTCGCTAATAATCTTCGTCGAAGAAGCACTATTATTAATCGAAATATTAGCGATTCTCTCTTCATACCATTCAGTAACATTGTTGGCACTAAACTTTTCAAAAAGCTTCAGCGGTTTAATCTTCTTCCCATTGTCAAGCGTTACTTCTTCGAGAAGGTTAAAACCATTCTTATGGAGCTTCAAAATAATGTTGCTCTTGTTGAACTCATCCAGAATTGCGTCCCAGTTCTTTAAATCAACAGTGGAGGCAAGCTTCTGAATTGTCTTCCATCCGCCGATACTCTGCAACCGGTCAAGAACTTCCTCTGGGCAATTGGAGAGAACCGTTACTTCGTCTATTACATTAAACTTTTTTTCTCGCAGATATTTAACGACGCCAAAAAGAAGTTTTCCGTGGCGGGAGAGGAAAGATTCGACATTTATATTAGAACAGATGTCATCATAAAGCGTAACATCCGCGTAAAGGCACGCGATTAAATTTCCTTCGATTGTTAATCTGTTTTCAAGAAGCTCTTCCGGGTATTGCTCCGTTACCCCTGTTACAAATTGTTCTTTCTGACACATAATTATGCTTCATCCTCCAATTCCGCCAACGACTTTCTTCGTTTGCTGTTCGGAATTACTGCCGTGTTTTCTTTCACCTGTGATTCAGATTCCTTCAACGGCAAGCCCATACACTCATTCGAACGATACTGCGCTACATTATTTTTAACAATAGCGCTCAAATATTTAATCATACCGAAGTCGCTCTCAAAATGTTTTTTCTTCAACGCATCCGACAACGAGCGTTTATTCTCCGTCAAATACCACTTGACTTTGTTGCCATTTCCATCGACGACTTCTTTCCAAGCCAGGTATTCCTTCCAAACGATGGTTCGCCCGGTAAACTTTCCTCCGCAAATATCGAGCACGGCATCGTAAATCGGTGTGAATTCTTTTTCGTCAATTTTGTTGGACTTTGCCGAATTTTTATCCTGCCAACGGAGATAATGCTGTTCGTTCAAAAAGTAAACTTTGCGAGTTCCACCGAGAACAATCTTATATGCACAAGACTGTTCAATTTTATTTCGACAACCGCAAAAACACTCGACCATCATTCGCTTGCTTCCTCCTCTATCAACGGTCTATCATATTTGTCAAGCTTTTCCACGATCAAATCTCTCAGCAAGAAATCTCGGCAGAAATACGCAGAAGCGAACGGGCTGCCCTCAAGGGGCGTCTTCATACTTTTTGGAGTATGAAATCCGATACGTTGGTCAAAACTCAAAAGTTGAATTCCATTTTTGAAAACATCAAACCGAGACTTCCCCTGCAAACTGTTTAACGGAAGGAGAATTGCGAACGGTTTTCCGAGTTCGTCAAGTCGGCGAAGAACCTCGTCTTTTTTCGAAAACGGTGGATTGCTAACTATAACATCATAAGGCTGGTCGGGTTCATATTCAAAGAAGTTCTTTCCATCAGATAACGAGCTCCGAATAACGTTAAATCCCTCTTCTTTGAATGTTCTGACATACGCGCTCCACTCCTCATCGAACGGACACCAAATGGTTTTATATCCGCTATTCTTCAAATACTTAACAAGAGGCGCAACCGCATAAAACGGGGTATACATCTCATCCCCGGAAGCGGTTGTATCAGAAGTCAAATAACCAACATTTAGCATAAATCAACTCTCCTTTCGATTTCTACTATTATTATACCACAAAACCCTCCTGTTGTCAAGAGGGTTTTGAAAGTTTTTAGATTTGTGAACTACCCAGCCCCTAAAGGGGCGTGGGCTTCCTGCTCAATGAAGTTTCTTCCACGCATAACAAATTTACGTTACTTCAAGTATCAACAGGCTATCTCCGCAGTCCCTGCGGTTCTTATGATGTTTAGACCGTTGAAAGGCCCACGTTCATAATGTTTATTGCAGCATTTTCATCTCGATTGAGAATTGCCCCACATTCGCAAGCCCAAACTCTGTCAGAAAGTTTTAGATCTTTATTAACACACCCGCAAAATCTACACATCTTGCTTGAAGGGAACCACTTGTCAATTTTAACTAACCGCTTTCCTCTTTCTGCAAGTTTATATGTAAGAAATGTTCTGAACATTCCAAATCCGTTGTCGTTGGTTGATTTTCCGAGCTTTAATGACTGTGCCATATTTTGCATATTGATGTCTTCGACACAAATATAATCATATAATTCAGCCAATTCAAAACTCAATTTATGCAACCAATCTTTTCTTTGATTTGCTATATGTTCTTGAATCTTTGCCACTCGAATCCTCTGTTTTTCATAATTATTGCTTCCATATTTCATTAAAGAAAGTTTTCTTTGTTCTCTAGATAAAACAACTTGTGCATTGCGATAAAATTTCGGGTAATTAGCTTCCCTGCCTTGGCTATCGACATAAAAACTATGACTCGCATAATCTAACCCTAATGCTTTTGTTTTATCTAATTGAATATTTGGAACTTCTTTTTCAAATTCTACTAATATAGAAGCATAATATTTTCCAGACCGAGTCTTTTCGATTGTTGCGGATTTTATTTTTTGATCAAGCGGAATTACTCTATGTTGAATCACTTTGACCAACCCAACTTTTGGAAGTCTTAACTTCCCATCAATAATTGAGACGGTTCCATTCTGATTATTGGTCGTATAAGAATCCTTATGTTTTCTTTTACTTTTGAATTTTGGAAATCCAACTTTTGGACTGCGAAAGAAGTTATTATATGCTGACTGCAAATTCATTTGAGCATTGCAAAGAGCCATACTATCAATTTCTTTCAGCCATTCAAATTCTGACTTATATTGAGCTGGTGTATTATTTAATTTGTCTTTTGTTTCCTGGTAATATTTAATTTTATCTTCCAGCATTTTGTTATAAATAAACCTAACACATCCAAACGTTTTAGCAAACATTATTTTCTGTTCTTCGTTTGGGTATAACCGAAATTTGTATGCCTTATTTACAATCATTATATATTCCCTCCTTTCTTTTTATCCTTGATTTTCTATATATTCTTTTAGCGTTTTTTGTTTTTAGACTTCCAATTGTTCATACTTTATTTGTCGCATTCATCCAAACCACTAAAGGGATTGGGATTTCTGCTCCGTTCTCTTTAAAATACGGATTCTATTCACGATAGTCGTCGTAAATCTCAAGACAAGGAGCGGTTTCCGATGAACAAAACTGGTTGCTTATTATTATCTCTCCATATTTTTTAGACAACTCCAACAAATCTTCGATCGAATTAATGTCTATAACCCATTCCAGTCGCTCAACATCCCTCTGAATGTGCCCGTTTGACGAAATCCTATGATTTTTACCGACAGATAACCAAGAGGTCCTATCTGGATGTCTTCTATCATATTCTTCGAAACTTGAACACTTGTCTTCTTCCGTAACCCAGATTGTATCTTTCTTCGCCTCTGCGCACGGCGAGGAGTCACCCCACTCGCTCGTGCGCGAAATAATAAACCTCATAACAAATCCACATTTAACCCAGAATCGCAAGAATCTTGTTCAGCGTTTCAACCGTCGCATCTGCCAGCTTGACCTTCTCCGGGTCTGTCGCTTCGGTAATCAGAATTTCCTTCGCCTTCTTCTTTACTTCTGCACTTGCTGTACGAAGCTTTCCCTGAACCTCTGCGCGAAGGTCTTCAATTGTCGGAGCAGTATCTTCATCATCCATATCAAGATCAACATCGGAGGTATCTGGATCGAGGTCGTCTGCGTCTGGAGTGTTAGCCGTCGCATCAAGATTCTCGTCTTCTGATACCGGCTCTGCAGGCATTGCCATTTCGACCATTTCAGGCGACTTATGTGACCCAACGGGGGCAGCAAGTTTTGCGGCAATTGCGTCTTCAACCGCCTTAATGAGATTGTCGGCGCTCATATCTGCCTTATTAACAATATATTCAAAATGTGTCTTCGTATCAACAGTGTTAGAATCGTCGGTGAAAAGCATAACTCTCTTCTTGTTTACAAGAGTTCCCTTCTTCTCCATCTTCTTGTTGAAAGGATTTTTTTCTTCTTTAATACCAACAATTTCATTCTCAAAATAACACATCACTGCGAGGTTTGCCTTGTCCTTAATTGCGTTATAAAACTTCGGCTGAACGCTACACGTGAGCTGGTCAAATTTGGTGTTGTCCTGCATAACATCGGTGGAGCTCTTTACTTTCGTGTGACCAATGTAAAGAAGATGGTATCCGGCATCCTTCAACTTCACAATCTGTTTAATAATTAGATCGACGGCTCTATCCTCGCCTTTTTGGAAGCCCTTATACGCTTGTGCGATACTTTTACATTTCTCTTCTGGCTTGTTTGCCTTTTCGCATATCCGATTCCATTCCCTGCAAACTGCGTCACACGCTATTCGAACAAGTTCGTCAATCGAATCGATGGCGACAAATTTGGTATGAGGGTATTCATCCTTATGCTCGCAAAGATACTTCACGCACTCGACCAACTCCTCAAATGTTCTATCGGTTTCACCGAAAGCTCCATCGATGTGCATCGGCTCATTTTCAGCACCACAGGTGATAATGAAGGTGCCTTCATCACTTCCAGAAATCTTCTTGCCAACTTCATATGCGAGAGTTGTTTTGCCAATTCCACCCACACCAAGAATTACATAATCGTAATCTTCAAACTTTCTTTTCATTTCACAAATTCTTCCGCGTCTTGCCATAATTGTTCTCCTCTCTTATCTTTTCTATCTCTCGCCAAATTAAAGATCTCCAAACAAGTCGAAGTCTTCATCGTCAGTCTTCTTCTCTGCCGAAAGCTCACTCTTTGTGTCATCGGCCTCGTCTGCATCATCATGTCTCGGAGGAAGCAGGTCTTCTGCCTCATATGCCGTTCCCTGAACATTTCTCGAGCTTGCGAAGAGAAGCTCCGTCACACGATCGCCAAATACGGTTCCGCCCGCAAGACGAATCTCATCCTCAAGAGTAGAAAGACCGAAATCAATGTTCTCCTTCGCTTCATCGGACAAGTCGTCATATGTTAGAGACACCATTTCAGTTCCGTTAATTACATCGAGCATAACATCTGCTTTCGCAAAAGAGCACTCATCGGGGAAGTTTGTAAATCTGCGACGCACAAGATCGAAAATTTTCGAATCTCTCACAACAAACTGAATCGGACAGGTTGCCTGACCCTTGCAGGTATCCTTACGATAATTTGAATCATAATATCTATGATAGCAGTTTACGCGAAGAACGCCGTCATCTCCTTCGTCAATTGCATCGGAACCATAAATCAGATCAAGGGAAACTCTCATCAAATCTTTCTCGTCATCTCCAGCAAACGAAATTCTCGTGGGAATAAATGTCCGATAAAAAATACCAGTGCTGTCCCCATACTGAATTTCCATATTGCCCCTAATCTTTACCCGACGTTCCATAAATTTCGGATTGTCCATCAGCTTGCGAAGTGCGGTCATAAAATCGCCTTCAAAAATAAACTCGTGGTCTTTCGAGGGGTCTTTCGCCTCTCCCGGGGTGTTGAGGTTAATGTCGAATTTACGGAAATACGCTACACGAGAGAGGACCTCGGGATTTGCTCTGTCTGCAAATGCCACTTCCATCTGCTGACTCTTTGCGCCACCCTCTGCCTTCGACTGCGTATAAATCTTCATCTTACTTACGTCAACAGACCCGTCTGCCTTGCTCCAAAATCCCGCACGAATCTGCATGATGTGCGAGTTATTGCCATTGACCGCATTAAACTTGAATGTCTGGTTCGTCCAACCAGAATCATATCGCTTCTCGTCAAACGCCTTAAACTTATCAGTTTCCTTTTCGATTTTCTTCAGTTTTCCTACAAATTCAAAAGTTGCTGCCATTTGTTTTCTCCATTTCGTTAAAAAAATATTTTCGTTTTTCGCGTGGTTTCCCATCGCAATGATAGTATAACATACTTTAACTCGGTTGTCAATAGGTTTTCAAAAAATTATTCAGAAAATTTTTCTTCGCTATCCTCAAGTTGCTTTGTCAGCTCCTCTGCTGATACAAAATCTTCTGTGCTGTCGGGGATATCCCACGGAGACACGAACTCTCCTTCTTCGTTTTTCACAAGCAAGTCTGCGAACAAATCAAATTTCCATCTCGGAATTCGAACCTTCTCTCCGTCTACCTCACGATATCTCTCGTCTTCCACGAGACAAACAAGCGAGCTTGCGTTCTCCTCGCGATCGAGGTGGAACACATCATCTTTGTGCTCTTCGACCCACTGCCAGTATTCCTCTCGGAAATCCTCCCGTTTTCTCTGCGAAATCTCTGCATAATTCAGCTTGACCTCGATTCCGTTCGGGAACTTATCGGGGTTGTCGTAATGGGCAACGCCACCAGACGCCATCTTACGAATGTCTTCATCTCTAACATCTCCGTGACGAAGTCTCTGAACCATCAAAAACTGCTCGAATTCATCTTTGGTCAGCGAACGCTTCGCCTTTCGATTCAACGTCTGGAGCATATTTCTCCTCTGCTTTCGATTTGGGTTGAACCCCGTGTTCTTGTTTTCAGGTAAAATTGCCTTCAATTTTTTCAACTCCTTTATAATAATACGGTTTTGGCAGCCACCTGCCTTGAGCATAGTATACTACAAAACGAGTTTTTTGTCAAGAGGTTTTGCAAATAAAAACCCACTTTTATTTATTTTGTCAAAACGCACAAAAAAAGAGGGGTATAATCCCCTCTTTTTATTTATATTTTATTCTAATTTTCCGCATCTTCAACCGTTTTAAAAGGTCTGGAAACGCTTTTTCAGTTCTCCTTGCAGGAATTTCAGATCTCTATAAAATCCTTCCTGCTGTGCTTCTCGCTTATCATCATCTGATTGGATGTCATATAACGCCGACTTCATCTCGACGGCAGCTTCTGCGTATCTTCCCATCCACATCAATGCGTCTGCCTTGATCTGACTGACCTTCCAGTTTCTCCACATATAGTCCAGATTTCTCCAGTCTTGAACTCTTACAGACTTTTCATCCATATCCTTTAGAACCTTGAAACATTCCGCAGGACGGTTGGAATATGCGAGTTTCTGCGCTAGTCGAATATATGCATCACGATATGTCGGGTGTAACTTGATTGATTCTCGATAACAGAATTCGCAATCATCATTTGCTCCAATTTTGTCATAACTTTCTCCAAGCAAAACATACAACGCCGGTTCCATCAGCATATCATCGTTCCCTGTTGACTTGATTCGAGCAAGCAGATACGAACCCCACTGAATTGCCTTATCCCACATTCCACGGAAAGTATATTCGCGTGCGAGATAATACAGCCCATACATATCATCTGGAGACTCCTGCGCACGAAGTTCAAGAAGCCCAAGATAGCTTCCGCGACTCTTCGTCTGATCCGGGTAATGCCACAGCCAGATTATCTTGTCAGTCATTCTTGCGCTATCCGGGAACATTGCATTATACTCATCGGTATATGTTAATGTTTCGTGAACAGGATATTTCCATTCAACTCCGAATTTCGGGTGACGGTGGCACTTGTTATACCAAAAATACCGCTTCGCTTCTCCCGTTGCTTCGTCGCTACTCCAAGCGTAATAGTAATAAATCTGACCTGCTGTCGGGTTCTCTTCCGCAACCCGTCGAAGTTCCGTCCCCCAGCCGGGTTTCAGAATTTCATCCAAGTCCGTACAAATACAAATATCGGTATCATCCGAAATCAACTTCATACTGTCATTTCGAGGAGTATCAAATCTCCAAGGAGAATATCTCTTTTGATCGAGAATCAGCTTGTCGGTCGGCATTCCAAACTTGCGAGCAGAATCGTATAGCAGTTCCTTCCAACCCTCTGCTGACCCGGTATCAAGAACGCAGATTTCGTCTGCTCCTTCGCCGTTGTCCCACATTGATTCAATCCAACGATCGAAGAATTGTTCTTCATCCTTCATAATCGCATAAACTGAAATCTTCAACCTTTTCTTATTCATTTCAAATCTTTCTCCTTTTAGAATATATTTTTTTATTTGCGAACCACCCAACCCATAAAGGGATTGGAATTTCTGTTCCATTTCTTTTTTAAAAAAATATATACACCAAAGTAATGACTTATCACGCCAATCGAGTACATGACGGTCTAAATATCATAATGTCTGTTTATAAATATTTAGTATATTTATTTTTGGAAGATTTTAAAACACTTTCCAAACTCAGTCCCTGTCCCCTCGCAGGTTATTGTATGGTTACTTCCGTTATACTTAAAAGAGACAGAGCCATTGACGGCATATGCGTTCACTGTCATGTGATTAATCCAAATAAAACCAGAAGCCCATGAAGTGTTCTCACCAACGGTCAACGTCGCCGTACATAAATAAAGACCCGCTGATGAAATATTATTGGGTAACACCTCATCTCCCAAAACAAGAGTTCCGATTTTGGCCGTTCCGTTCCCATCGCCAACCGTCAGATCGTATTTCGTACTTTTGTTTCCTAATTGTATCTGATTGGCAGAAGCGCTTCCTCCAATGCCAATCCCCCCATCGGAAGCGATTATTGAGCGGCCGATGGCAATGCTTCCCGTATTTGCAGACGAAAGAGCCCCAACAACAACAGCGTCGTTTTCTCCACTCGCACCATATCCAATAACGACGCTCCCACCAGAGCCATTAGCTACGCCAGCCGAAGAATTCTCCCCAATCGAAACGTTCTTGGGACCAGTGCTTGCACTTCTCGCGTCTCCCGTCAGCATCTGATTCAATTGCCCATTTTTATCATACCATGTCGGAACTGTTAAAAATTTTGGCATAGTTTATATCTCCTTTTCTTAATTATTTTTTTAACGCGCTTCCACAATTTCGTAAAGACCACAGTGGCAAGTCTCCCCGACGCGCCCCTCTTTTAGCATCTGGCGGAAATTGGCGCATGGACATTTTACCTCGGGGACACGCTTGATGGCACAGCAGCAGTACCCATCGTTTTCCCTAATTGCCTCTCTAATTTCCGTTACAAGTTCTTCGTCATCATTAACTTTCGCTGTTACCATAATTTGTTCTCCTCGACTATGAAATTTTTTCGGCGTATTGATTTGTTGACGCCAATTCCACGCCGAGAATTGGATCTATATGATGCGGTTCGTTTGGTTTAAACCGTCCAAATTTAACAATAATGTTTGGAAATTTTTGGAGCTGTTCGATTTTATCTTCGATTTCTGATTTGTAATAGCCGGTATAGAGAATAACATCAGAGTCGGAATATTTTCTCAAAACAGATATGAATTCGATAACATCTTCAAAAGAATCCAACGGCTCCATCCCGCCCATAACAACGGATTCGGAGATTGGGTTCTCCAAATACCGTTGAACGAGCTTTTTTGTTGAAATTTCAATAATCGGCTGTCTCGCAAGGGAACTATTTTGACAGCACTGGATTCCACACTCTTTTTCGCATTTAAATGTGCAAAAAGGGAAAATTAGAAAAGTGCTACATTTTTTATAATTCGCCCAATCATTATCTACTATTCCTTTTAATTTCAAATCAAAATACCATCCTTGCTTGCAATATCATACCATTTTCGATTATTAAACTCTCTTTTTCTAATCTTCTGATATCCACTGACCGGAACATAGAATCCAACTACACGGGCATATTGATCTGCTACTGGCTCTCCGCACTTCGGACAAATTTTTGTTCCAATAAATGCGTGTTTACTCTTACACACATTGATTTTTGTCGTAAACGCAAAATAAATTACTCCAGAAACGGCAACATAGTTCAAAGCATCCCACGCAGTTTCCTCGTTTGGAAATCTATTTTCAACATCAATATGGGCAATACAACCACCGCCGCATTTTTCATCAAAAATACTACCAAGTCTGCACTTTTCTTTAATCGTACATTTTTCTGTTAACGGAATCCACTGATTAGAATAAATATAATATTTATCTTGTTCGTAAAGAAGGTTATCTGCCTGACACATAACTCCAGCGCAATTTTCTGCCAATTCTGTTACTTTTATGACCGAAATAATTCGGCGGTAAAATCGTTAAATTTTACTCTTCGCTTTCTTTATATGGCGAAGTTCAGACTATCGCATCACCATCATAAAATGGTGTTTTCTCATTTAGTCGTTCACGGTGTATTTAAACTTCCGCCCTGTCTCCCGAGCCGGGATTCCAAGTCAATTAGAGAAAATTTACTAAAGGTGATTTATGAATTATTTCACCTTATCCCCACACATTTTAGGGATCATTTCTACATTCAGAGAAAAATCGCACTCAAAATTATCTTTTACTTCGTTAATTGTGTCAAGAATTTCTGTCGCAAACTTAATTCCATCCTCGGAATAACTTCTGTTTCCAAACTCGTCGGTTTCTATAAATCCGAAAAGATCCATTACTTCGAACATTCCGATTCCGCCGATCGTACAGAACTGTTTATCCAACTCGAGAGCTCCATCCTGATAATTGGGAAGAAGTCCTTTCTCGATGTTTCTTTTAATAATATGTCGCATAGAGGCCAATGCTTTACAATCTAGAAGAACCTTGTCTTTCAGAATTTCGATATATTTCTTTTTATTTAATTTAGATTCATATGCAATTCTAACAAGATTGATTGTGCTTACGCGACAAGAGCCAACAGAAAGAGCTGTGCCACCAATAGAGTTGATGAATGCATTTAATTTTTTAACATTGCTCAAGAGCCTACAACAGTTACTCAAGACTCCCACATTGTCACTAACAAAGAAGTTCGAATCGGACCATTTGATATTGTGACAAGAACACCAATATGCGAAATCCTTGTCAACAAAGACATCCCATTTTTTTGTTCTAATCATTTCGTCCGCTTCTTCTTTTGTAATATTACTTCTCTTCAAAAGAGAATATGTCAAAACCGGATATGTGAACATATTTTCTTCTCGAATTTCGCTCACAACTTCCATAAATACCTTTTGACACTCTATAATATCCTCAATTTGATCAATCACAAAACTTCCGTCAGGGAACTCAACTCCGCCAAACAACGATTCAAGATACGGGCGATCAAATATTGAAACATTGCTGAATGAAGTTTGATCTATTCGAAGAAAAGGTTGGTTCAATCTATAAATAAATTTTTGGAAATTCTGTCTCAAATAAACATCTGGAGATTTCAGATAATATCCATCTTCAACATCCTTCTTCCAAAAATAATAAGCCCAAATAAGAACATTCGGAAGACCGACCGCGCCACTCTGTCTATTGCTAAGATACGAGGTCAACTCAATAACATCATCAAAGTATGTCGTCAGATGCTTCGGAGGTTTATTATTATAATCTTTTAAGAAAAACAGTCCCTCTGTTGCGAGTTTCGTAAGATCGTTTGCCCAACAATATGGATAATAACTTGCCGTTGCGGAATCGTTCAGATAAAAACCCTTGCTGAACTCTTGCTCAAACCATTGTTTTGCAGTACGCAAACCCCACATTTTTTTGATTTCATAAAAAATTTTACTCAAACCAAAAAGCTTATCTTCGCTTTTCCCTTTTTCTGTCATAAAACTTCTAATGTCTTTATGTCTTGCGTTTGCGTTTGGGTCAATTGTGGCATCCGCCATAGTGTCTTTTTCTACAAATTTGTCCAAGAAATCTGAAAAATCGAGCTGGCTAGAATGTAACCCGTTAATGTATTCAAAATCTTCGCCATATTTTTTCTTTAATTCTTCAAGAAATCTCTCGAAATCTTTATTCAGCTTCAGTGTTACATCCATATATATTACGCCTCCAAATTATTAATCCATTTTACTGCTTCTCCGAAACTCATCGCAGTTCCGTCTACTTCGAGCATCGGGGCATTCTCAAACCCCTTCTCCTGCATAATTTCAATATCTCTGCATTCCTCAAAATCGACTTTTTTTGCCTTCAACTTGCTTTCAAGCACACGGCATTTTGGACAATCAATTGTATAAAATACGACTTTCATTCCCATTACCTCTTTTCTTTAATCTTTTCTTGAAATTTAATCCAATCTTTCATATAAATATAATCAATATCTATATGATTTTGAATCATATAATTAATCTTTTCCTCAATTTCTTCAATCGAAGGAACGATAGTTGCGCCCCTAATTCTTAATATTTTGTATTTTTCTTTGACGATTTCATCTCTAAATTCGTCTCTTTTTTGATCTTGGTGATAAAATGCTCCATCGTACTCTATGTCAAACATAATGCCATTAACAACTGCCACTACGTCCAAAAAATACCATCTGAAATTTTTATTCAAAGTGACATTTTTTTGCCCATATTTTTCAGACAACAAATTATATATTTGTATTTGTGGTTTAGAAGTATATATAGTTCCAGTTTTTAAAAATCCCTGAATTATTTTTTCTTTAACTTCATTAGAACAAGCGGGGTGCTCAACACCATATTTTTCCATACAAGTTTTCTTAATTTTTTCTTTAATTTGAGGACTTTTGAAAACATTATCGACCCCATATTTTTCCAATACGGATTGCTTAGCCCTTTTTTGTATCTCTTTATTACTAAGCGGATTTTCACATCCATATCTTTCAAGAGATGTCTTTTTTATTTTTGCTCTTACAATTTCGCTTTGAATAGGATATGGAGCCCCATATTTCTCCATACTTCTTTGTATCCTTAGTTGCTCTTTTTCTTCTGGAGCGATTTTTTTAACAAACTTTTTTCTCTCTTCTGCGACGTCTTTTCTATATTTTTTATATTTTTCTGTTTGGCTAAAATATTCGACTCCATATTTCTCCATCATCGACTCTCTTTTGTGTTGTTTAACAATTTCGGAAGAGTTTGGACTTTCGAATCCATATTTTAATAAACTTTTTTGTTTTGCTTTTTCTTTTACCGAGTCGGATTGCCCGACATAATCCACACCATACTTTTCTCTAACGGTTGTTTTAATTTTTTCTTTTATATCATCGTTTTGTAAAACGCAATTCGTTCCAAACTTTTCTATTGATTTATTGCGTTTTTTTTCTTTGATTTCTGGCAATTGCGATATGTTTTCAACCCCATATTTTAATAATGTTGTAGTTTTAGCTCGTATTCCCTTGCAATTATAACAAACGTCCATATCACAATCTTTTCTTTTTAACAAATAATCTTTATATGTTCTTTTTAATTTTTTCCCGCATAAATCACAAATTACGTCAACTTCAACATGGGAGCCCGGCATCAAGTCGTGAACAAAAACAGAAATTATATCCCCTCTTTTTGCGTTAGGAAATTTGTGTTTATAATATTCAATATTGGAACTAACAACGGTGGTCAAATATTCCTTTTCAACCAACATACATTATTTTCCTGTACTTCCGAATCCGCCGGTTCGTTCAACTTTGTCAGCTTTCTGATTAAGGAATTTGTCTTCGTCTACAATGGCGTATCTGGTAAAAACTCCCTGCGCGATTTTATCTCCAATTTTGATTTCCGCCATCTCATCTCCATTATTGACCAAACAAATACCAATCCCCCCATCGTTTTGTTGATTTCCGAAAAAGTCTGCATCAATTATTCCGAGACAGTTTCTCGGCACGATGCCCTTTTTACATCCAAGTCCAGATCGAGCAACAATCATCAACACATTATCAAAAAACATTGCTACCTTTACATCTGTCCAAAACGTGTGCGATTCCCCCGGTTGAAGCGTGTAGTCTTCTTTTGAATAAAAATCATATCCAGCACTTCGTGACGTACTTCTCTCCGGGAGCTTTGTTTCCACATTCGGAAACACTTTAAACTCATCTCTTACTTCTTCGAACTTTCTCATAAACTCCTCTACTTTCTGCCGGGGAAAAATTTCGTTTCCCCGGCAATTTTTATTATATCACAAAACAATCAGTCGTCCTCGCAACCCACTAACTCCACAGGTGTAAATTCGGGCAGTCCCTGTCTTGTCTGGTTATATTATACCACAAATATTTTAATTTGTCAAGTGGTTTGTGAACCACCAAACCCTTAAATGGATTGGAATTTCTGCTAATTTGACTTAAATATGTGCAATAGAGCAACGGTCTGTTTCGTCAACCGTAGGTATCATAACCTAAATATCGTAGTATCCATTTCTGCATACTTAGTCTGGTGGTCTGGGGAACCATTTAATAGAATCCTCAGACCTTTATGATCTGTGGTGGTTCACTTACCGTCAATAGTTCACCTCATTCCCATCTGGCACAGAAACCAATACATTATCTGTCAATAAACACCTGAAGCATACAGCTGTTGCAAAAAGCCTTTAATCATAGGGGCCAGATATTGCTCCTGATATTCCTTATTAGGATGAACGCCATCAGCCGAGGTATAGCCAGAAGGCACTAACGTCCATTTGTTCTTAAACTCATCGACGAAAGGGCAAAATCCACTCTCTTCGGTCAAATTCAAAACAGGAAGGCAATAGTTCTTGGCCACAGTTCTGATATAATCTGTGTATTCTGTTTGATAATGCCCTGTTGCCTGGCTGCCCCCCGCAGTATTCTTATAAATATTATAAGTTCTCAAAGGAGATATTACAACAATACGTGCTTGTACAAAATTTTTAACAAGGTAATCAAAGAAATAATCCACAGCGGGTTTGAAGTAAGTATCTCTATCAGTTTGCCCCGACCCTCCCCCCAGAGGAATATTTTGAATGTAGTCATTAATACCACCGAAAATAACCACGAGATTATAGGAATCTTTGTCAGTAATTGCTGTAATCCTATCGATGAAATCGTTTTGAGCATTAGCATCCTCACCTGTATATCTCGCTACAAATCCTGTCGCGTGCTGACTATTGTTAACTACAGTAGGGGGTAAGAATCCTTCATTGCGTAATACTGTAACCCATTTTGTATAATTACCATATGCATCAGACGAAATAGAGTCACCCATAATCAATACTTTCTTATCAACCAAAGGTGATTTAGGACGAGACATTGCCGCAATGGCAGTTTTATCAGAATCACTTAGGGCATAATTAGCATATTTAACTCCTGTATTTACCCATCTTGAACCAGTAGAGTAAGTAATTTCTTCATCTACTGTAACAATCATGTCCTTAATATCTGCCTCGGTAATAGCAGCCTCCGTTCCATTTACAAAGGTGGATATAGAAAATTGCTTATAATTTACGTCACAATTCGGTACAGGGTCATTAGTAGACCAGCCCGCATAAATAACAACGTCTCCATTAGCTTCAACGCTGTACTTGACCCTTTTAATTGTGGGCTTCCATTGTTCAGCGCCGCTTGCATTATAATAGACAATGGATTCATTAGAGTCTATCCAAGATAGCATCTTTGTTCCTCTAATGCGAATTTTGGTAGGATTGTTCACATCAGTACGGCAGTTAATAGGCATAAGTCCCGTAGATAGCAGACCATTGCAGGGTGTTAGAGTGGCGCCGTTCTCCCCTCTTCTTAGTTGATTCAATGCGGCTTTACTGGGGTCAAATAGATTGGTAAAATTAGGGGTGGGGATAGTGCTGGTTACTTTTGCATAGAGATAACCATCAGGAAGCACATATATTTTAGCGGGGTCGCCATTCGCGACCAGCCATGCCGCATCCGCCGCATAGGTAGGAGCTCCAGAAGCTGGATGTGCCAACCATTCTTGCAGACTTAACGTACCGCCCTGCTGTACGTATAAGCTGTATGCGTCCAGACCGGCATCTCCCTTATCTCCCTTTGCGCCAGTGGGACCAACAGGACCGGCATCTCCAGCAGGACCGGCATCTCCCTTATCTCCCTTTGGCCCAGTAGGACCCACCTCTCCTTGAATTCCTTGCGGGCCAGGAGGGCCTTGAATTCCGCCAGAAACTCCGCCCCCAGAACCACCTTGATAATTTTGTAGAGCATTATCTATGAGGTTTTGAACTGACTTTTCGGAAATTCCAGCATCTTCTTGCTTTGGGCGAAATTTTGCAACAACAAATGAGTCCGACAATCTGTTGTGAATCTTATATAACAGCGCATTATCTCCGCGCTTGAAATTATATCGAGATTCGTTAATTATGTTTTTGAGTATTGTTTGTTTATCTGGTAAAACAAAAACATTAAGAGTCCCGTCTTCGTTGACGCTCTCAATCTCGCAAACAGCATCCGTAGAACGATCTCTAATTTGCTGTTCAATTATATCTCTTGTTACACTTAAAAAATCTTTTGCGTCGATCATATTGTTCGCAACCCCTCCTTTCTTTTATTGGATTTTCTCAATGGGGAAATAGAGGTAGTTGGATAAATGAAATAGATGTTATGCTTATAATAATATATATAAGAGTAATTTATTATAAACATTATTATACACTAATTATCTTATATATATTACTTATTATCTATTCCCGCCCAACCACCCCTATTATACACTAAAATTATTAGTTTGTCAAGTAGTTTTTAAAACCGTTGAAATATCTGTAAATATTTATTATAACAAAATATTTTTTTATATCGTGAATTTGAGCGTGAGTTTATCATTACGGGGAGTAAGTCGTCTTTTGACAATAGAACGGGCTGTTCGTCCCATAAAAAACATAAATAGGAAATTCAGTCACCGTTATTGAGGCTGTGCCTGCGACTAGCCCCACACTCTACACGACTAGTCCTGTGCTTTCCCCGACTCTTTTGCGCGATGGTGTGCTTTGAAATTTTTATGCGATTGTAATTACCGCTTGACTGTCGCTATCCATGTAAGATGTAAGCTGTGAGGCATCCGTTAGCTTTGTACCGTTAATAGTACAATTAGTAAACGTTAGTTTACAGCTATTAGAGAATGCTTGTGAACGTCCGGCAACGCTACCCTTGGTAAACAATTTCTTGTTAGTTGCTATAAAATCGCAATCTTCAAATGTTAGTTCAAAAGGATTGACGGAGGCTTTGACTATGATAAACAAATCAGTATCAGCCGCCTTAAATGTACACCGAAGGAATTTGCCCTTTTCTTTATTACTGGAAAGGCTGTAAGCACAGTTGCGTACACCGCTAACAAATAACGAATCAGAGACAACGCCGCCATTGGGGAATACTATGATGTCGCTATCTAATTTGGTAGTAGTAGCGCCAGCTGTATTGGTAAGAATTTGGGTGAGATAGTAAGTGTTGATGGCATAGTTGCTGCCCAAACCTTTGTAGTTGTTTGCACGGATTTTGAGTTCTGTGTATTTGCCCTTGTTCGGCAAATCGAAAGTCGCGTTGGGAATTATACAAGAATTGTTCATAATGTGCATACAAGCGGAAGATATACCACGAATGATGCCCGCGTTAGCAGGAGTTAGCAGGCTGCTTTGTTCTTTGTAAGTTATGACGGAATCGTAAGTTTGCGGCTGACGTGCCCAATCTAAGTTTTCAAATACGCAGTTTTGCCAGTTGGTGCGGTCATAGGGCGTATTTTCTACGGTATAGCCAATAAAACAGTTGCTGATATTACAAATCGTTTCTTTGTTTGTATAGATAGGACAATGGCAATTGTCAATATTGGCTTCCCACCCACCTACAATGTAAATGCTGCCAAGCACTATTTGTTTGTGTTGATTTGCAGCACCGCGTCTGTCAGAAGAACAGCCCGTAATAACTGTTTTATAAGCATTAATCATGGCGAGTTTTTGGTCGCCAATGGAACGACAATTATTAAGGGTGACAAGCGCACAAGGGAACTCCTCTACGTCAAGCATACCGACTGTGGAACCCTCGTAGCCCTCTATTGCGTCACGATAGAATGAGTTGTAAGCAGAACGGCAATCGTTGAATGACCAAACGCCAAGGCCTGCGGCGCACCCAAGGGAGCTGTTGTTGTGGAAGAAGCAATTGTTGACGGTTACACCCAAGCCATGTTGTAAGAACATGACACCAAGACGCCTGTTAGTTGGAATGGCGCCGTCTGTATAGGGTTTGTCAGTACCACAAAAGCCGACGGTTACAATGACGCTTGTCGCGCCGTCAGGGATTAAGACGGGTTGATTAGGCGTTTCATGTATGTATTGCTTGGTGCTGCCAATGGTAAACTCATAAATAGCAGAAAAAGATGAGCTAATGCGGAAAGCCGTACCAAGTCGCGCATTGCCACACATAATGTATTTGTAGCCGGAAGGAATAGTGATGCTAGTTGTACTGTATTCATCAGCCAAATAGCCCTTTTGCGCGTTAGATTGATAGTAATTGCGTACCATTTGTGTAGTGCCTTCTTTGCCGCCTGTGTAGTAATAGCTATTCAGTTGAAAAGAGGTGTTAAGAGACTCGTCTTGATATAAGCCGTTAGAGCCAGTCAGTGCATAGCCTCGCGCATTGCGCAGGGTCATGTTTTCAATTGTGGCATTGGTATAATTGAGTTCCTCAAGGCTAAGAACGCTTTCTTCCTCGTAGAAATTGACTTCTTGACCATTTGAGCCTTTTTCTCTTGGACTATTAAATGTACCTACCAATTCACCATTTTTGACTGTGATATCTTTGCCGGCAATACAAATAATGCTTTTTTTGCCATGTACATCGGAGCCATTGGGGACACCGTAGAGACAGGAGCCATTAAGGTCAAATACAACGCCGGTCTTGCGGATGGTGGGCCGCGGAGTTACAATTACGTCTTGGCTGAATTCGTTTTGGGTATACGTTGAGTAGGGGATAGGGTATTTGCCGCTAACCAATCTAACTGTGGAGTATTCCTCGGCCGTATCAAAAGCGTTTTGCAGGATAAGTCGGTTAGTTGCCGCATCTTGAGTTAATTGGACGTCAATAGTTTTGCTAACGCTGGTATTAATAATCATTAGAAAATCACCGCCTTTACTGTTACTGCGCCAATCGGTTTGGTGGGAGTTACAAATGTTAAGTTGCCCACGTCCTGCGCTGTACATATCACTTGACTGTCATCAGATTCACAAATTACAACACTGTCGGACAACAAACGGTCGCCAATAGATTTCACATATTTGTAAGCATTATTTTCAGCCACCCAATCAGTCGTATTAATTGTAATTGTTTGGGAAAGAGGAAGGGACTGCTTGTCAGTTAAAAGATTAGCCCCCCAAGTGCCGTGAGATACCCGCATAACGCTGCCTTCAGGAACAGTCTCAGGAGGCAGTAATAAAAAGGGAAATACATCGTCGTGTAAAATAGTTAAAATTTGGCTACCGGCGTTGTTCAATTGTTGGCTAGTATAAGACTTGACGAAAGATACTCTTGTTACATCGGTGCTGTCATAAGGTTCGGTCGGGTCTGCGGCAAATCCCTTAATTTCAGTTGCCCATTGTGCGCCTTGAAGTGAAAGCACATCTAACTTCGCGCGGTCTGCCTCGGATAAACCATCGCCTTCAGTACCAATCACCAATGCTTTTTGGTCTTCGGTAGCATTAATTACAATATTTTTGCCCGGACGAATAGGAAGGGTAGCTGTAAAGGGCAAATTAGGAATTGATGCAGGTGTGCCTTGGAGACTGAGAGGACCGGTGAATTGCACGCCATTAGTAGTGTCGTATGCGACGTGATTGGGGACAATTGCGCCGCCAGTGGGTGTAAATCCGTCTTTTCCTGGTTGTCCTTGTGGACCCTGCGGACCGGTATCGCCTTTGTCTCCTTTTGGACCCTGCGGACCGGTAGGTCCTATAGAGCCTCCTGCAGAACCCGATGGTTGCATAATTGCGCTAGCTACTTTTTCATTGTCGTCAAGCATAAATTGGATTCCATAAGTTGTGTTGCTTTTTACTCCGCCTTCTGGGGGTTCGACGGCAATTGTGACAGGAACGTCATATCTTTCATTTTCAATTGCTACAGAATTTACTTTCCCGGTTCCACAATAAAGGGATCCTGCTTTTTCAAGAAGCCCCTTATTTTCCATTGCAATGCGCATAAGTTTTAACGGAAGACTACCCGCAATGCAACCGGGCTCTGCACCTGAATTAAATATTGCCATATTCAATCTCCTTTCTATTAATATACAAACGGAAGATTATTTATATTCGAAACACTCAATAACATTAGCCCGTCATATCCCAAGTTAAAGGAAATACTCTGGATTAAAAATCTTTCACGTTTCATATCAAAATCTTCCTCGTCTGTATATGTTACTATATTATTAACACTTAAAAGCGGATTAAACATAACAGAACTACTTAATGTGCTTTCCGCTATAATCTTTTTCCGCAATTCATATTCTGCCCGCTCTTCCGCCAATTGATCAGTCGTAATATTGGAGTCGTTAATCACATCTGCAACACGAAGCCCAATTCTTCCAACAGAAATTGGAGAGGTTGGGTCTTCGTTCTTTTTAACCGCCGTGCAAGTGTGCCCGTTAACATTCGCTCCAACAACATAAACACAGTTGATGAAAGAATTCAAATCAATTGAAAAGTTTTCATTTTGTAGATTTTCAATCGAATAATCATAAAGATTCGGCTTATCTCCGTCGGAAATCACATCGACAATTGGGACGAAATTCAACTGCCCGTAGGAATCATAAAAAACCTCCGCAGACAGAACATCTGCGATTTGTGTAATCAGACTCCCATAATTCGACCCAGCGGACAATGTCATCGTAATCGGCGTCACCTTTCCCTCAAACGCAGGATGATAAAAGAACGGAATCGGGTCGAGAACATCTCCGGTCCCGCTATCATACCACAAAATGTCTTGAACAACATCTTTGATTAACACACCTGGAGGAATCTCGACTGTCGTTCCAACTGCGCCACGCTTTCCGTTCAAAATTTCAAACTTGTCAGCGCAACTTATTGATACTGTTTTGGTTTCTGTCGATTTTGACGGATTCGCAGAAGTAATCACAAAAACGCCCTTATGAAACCAAATAATTAGATTTTCGTCCGGGACTTCCAATCCAACATCAAGCAGAACCTTTGTATCCACCCAAAAATTGTTGATCGATGGAGTGTATTTCCCTTCTTGATTGTTTAATGAAAAAGACAGCGTCCGGCGAGAACCGTTTTGATAATTTTCACTATACGAACCGCCGGACAAAATATCTTCATTTGGAAGCTGATAATTCACCGTTTCGTCCGGGTTTAAAACAAAAATACGAAACCGAGGGTAAATTGTCTTTCTTCCAATAACTTTTTTAATCTCTGAAATTTTTAAATACTTTTCAATATCGCCGACGGCGGCATTCTTCCCGTCAATGATATACTTATAATTTTCGCCAGAACCCATTCTGATTTGGTTAAAAATCTGTGGCATAATGCCGCCCCCTTTCTTTCATTCTGCCTGAATGATGCGGCAGTCTTTTGCATCGGCAATCTCAATCCAACTGAACGAAATTTCTTCTGGCATCTTCTCCCAAGACTCGTTCGTAGTATTACTCGGATCAGTAATTTGAATAATAAAGGTTTGACCCTTTTGGTCTTTTAACAGTTTCGGATTTCCCGAATAACAAACATCGCGCCACTTATCGAGCATATCGACCGCTTCGTTAGATGTCAAATTGCGGAAACCAAGAACTGAAGCAGAAAGATAATCGGAGTTTGTGCCGCAGAAGTTTTGGACTCTTCCAAGGCGCTCGCGATAACCGCCAAGATTTTTGAACGGTCCGTTATTTTCTACCCAGATAAAACTCGGTTCTGACGTGTTCGGGTCTTGTTCGTAAACCCATTCTTTATTGGTGTAATTTGCATTAATCATTTCACGACCAAGCAGACAAGTGACGCTTCCGCTAACTGTGTTTTTCACGCCGTGACTAAAAATTGGATAGCGAGATAGCGTATCTTGTTGTGTTTTAGTGACATTCTGTGTTTGTGCCCCGTTGGAAATATTATACTTAAATTTCCAAACATCTTTTGGAGACGCCGTAAACACTTTCGGATCGTCCGTTTCGTGAAGTTCTGTAATGGACCATCCTTGCCAATTTGTTTTAATTGGAACAATAATTCCCGACTGACATTCGACTCCTCCACCAGCCTTATTTTCAACAAGTCGAAAAACATATTTATAATAACGATTATTTCCAATGTTGAAATCTCGAATAATATTAGAAGACTCATTTAATGCAACAGGAGTCCAAACGGGCTCCTCCATTGATTTTCCAGCTTCTCTATCATACCAAATTTCTTTCTTGTAAACAGAAACCGCGTACAACGACTGGTCAGCGTTAGAAATTCCTTCCGCTGCCGCAGTCGCAATTATTTCTTCACCATTTTTAACGTCTTCAAAATTAAAAAGACCGATAACGGAACGAAGGTTTTCGTCGAGAACTTTCTGAATTTCCGTGTTCTTGATTTTTTTTGGAGCCCCGACATCCGTTCTTAGAGCAATTCCGTTTTCGGATGAAGATAAATAAAAAAAGTTTGATTCTAAAAATTGTGTACTAGCTGAATTAAGAACTCCGGGCTTTAACGAACTCCCAGGTCCAATCGAAAATTTTAATTTCAAAATTCGGAGCTCCTTTCTTTATATTTTTTGCGATGGACTGACATAACAAACACTTCTTAATTGGTCTACCGTAAAGTTATTTGTATTAATAAAGATTCTGAAGGAAAGGTTATGTTGCGAGAGGACCTCTCTTTCTTTAATTGACGTCGAAACTTTTTCTTGTTTAACAAGACCGGTGTTGGTATATGTCGGTTTTGTTGTATTTGAAATTGTGTCAACCTTAACAATATCTCCATTAACTCTTACTTCTCCAATTTTAGCAGAAAGACCAGTTCCGTTTTTCAAATATGTCCCGTCTTTCCAAATAATGTCGTCATTCCATATAAGAGCCTCATTTAACAAAACAGACCTTGGCACAGATGTAATATCAGATCCATTCGCGTTAATAACAACATTTTTTGGGCTTTCTGCCGGAGCGTTGTCTACCCAAATGATTTTATCTGGTTGATTGATTTGGAAAGGAACCAATTGATCTCCGTCAAGATCTTTTTTGCATTGTATAGCAACGCCTTTGCTGTCATAAAAAGAGAAAGATTGTTGATTGTTTTCCATCGGATTTCGTATTGCCTCGCTCGAATTTGTATTAAACGGACCGGCAATGTTCAAATATTTATCCTTGTTATATGTTCCATCTCCATTATCTATTTCCGCATATTTAAAATTAGCAACGTTAATGCGATTCCCGCTCGGGGGAGCTCCGTTAACCTGCCAAATTGATGTGTTATGGAATTCGCTGGAATCCTGCCATTCATTTGAATTTGACACTATTCCATTATTGTCAATTATTCTAAGATAGGAATTCGGCCCAATCTTAACCTTATTGATATCGTCTGAAAGAGCGACAAATCCATCTGAACCTATCGATTTAATTGCTTCTGGAATAGAGATTTTAATAGTACCAGTCCCTTCTTCGCCGCGAGAAACCGAAAAGATATCTCCATTATAGTCTTTGGAAAAATCAAAAGAACCCTCAACTACAATTTCATCCGCGTCTATTTGAATTGACCCGGTCCTTGTGTTTGAATTAATTACGTAATTTTCAAAAGATTTGCTAAAATCAAGCGAATTTTGCCCGATTATTTTTAGAACACCGTTATTAACAGAAGCAATGACTTGATTGTTCTTTTTATAGAAGTCCGGCTTTGAATCATAATAATATGCCGTATTTTTAGTCGGGTCGGTATCCCCAGACAAATATTCATCTGCATCGGGAGCTAAAACAACATCAAGAAACTTCAGGCTTGTCTTCATTGAAAGTGTGTCACAATCAAACTCTGTGCGAACAAGATCTCTCTGTTCTATTATTTCTGTAAAATCAGTGTAAATAATATAATCAATTTCGATAATCTTTCCAAAATTTGTTTGAAGAATAAGAGACAAAATATAATACTGTTGTGGCTCAAGCCCATAAAAATTACCTAAAATCTCTCCGGAATATGATTCTTCCGTTTTTTCTAAAATAGTCCTCTTCGTAGAATCATATAAAATCCACTGATAGCTCTTCCATTGAATATAGCTATTTTGCGAATAGTTGGACCTAACCGTGAAGCTTCTTGTCTCAACATTATTAACAAATCCGTCTGATTCAAGTATTTTTTTGTTTTTATCTGCCGTCTCAATTTGCGTTTCAATTACTGGGTTTTTGTAAATCGAAAACGGATTATAGTCACTATCTTTATAAAAACTTTTAATCTGATAACGAGTTTTGTCAATTTCTGGATTGAATCCCTGATTTCCAATGTAAGTAATATAATTATAATCTTTATTGAAATAATTGATGTTAAACCAAGTTGGATTAGCAGTGGTTGTTACTTCTTTAAAGATCATATTTTTATTAATGTTGATAGAAGGCCTGATATAAATTCTTCCAGTATCTGAATCATTGGTCGCCCGTTTATTATAAAAAATTATTCCGGTATAGTCTCGAATATTAAACGGAATATATTTTACTGAAATTGTTAAACCTGATGGAATAGCAGAGCTTGACGTATATATAATATAGTTTTTCCCAACTTCAAACGCACAATCTTTTGTTACGTCGACACCAACATTATTTATAACAGAAAGTATCGAAGAAATTGCGTTGCTTGTATTAAATATACGTGAATTATTCTCGATATCTTGTCCGCTAACAATGTTTGTCGTTTCCTCCGCTATATTAAAAATTTTAACTGGTTTTTCCTCAACAAATTTAAATGGGGTTTTGTTGATTTCTCCAACTTGCGCAGCATTGTTTATCTCATAATTTTTACCATCTCGACGACAATAAACAATTTTGTTAGAAAGCGTTCCCCAGTTTGCAGCATCATTCGTTCTGCGCCAGATAACCGTTACCTGATAAGCAGAGGTTTCGCCGTCTATTTTTTTAGAAGAAAAATTCGGCTCAAAAATTCCGTTATATGGAGAGCCATAATAAATTCCATCATATTGAACTTTCGAGTCTTGGATATTATTGAAAATAATTCTCTCCGACCCAGTTAGCGCAAACGAACTATACCCATCTCCTTTTAGAGGGTAAAATACTCCACCTGGATCACTATTTACCAAATAAGTCTGTTCCCAATATGATTGTTCAGGTTTTGCCGCAGATGTTTTCCACGTCATCTCCCCCTCGAATTCTCCGTTGTCATAAATAAAGTCAATCATATCCGTTGCGCCGAGGTTCGATGGATTATTCCCGTTTTTGAAAATCTGAAAACCATTTGCATTTTCCGGAATAATTTGTCCGTTCGCGAAAACATTTCCTTCTGCCGTTGATGGATAGACGTATCCATATGTTGAATCGTAACCTGTAATCAACGAACGTGTCATCGTAAAGGATTTTGGGATCGTTCCGCTCCAACTTGTTACAGGATTACTTGGATCATAGCCGCTCAACCTACCAATTTTAATTGGCTGAACAAATTTGTCGATTAAAACTAAATTGTCAACAACTTTATCATCGCTATCAATTAGCGCGGTTTGTATACGCTTTTCATTGGACCCAATTACTGTCCCGCTTGCAACTGTCATATCGTAATATTTTTCAGCATCCGGCGGGAAAATAGAATTGTCGGTTGTCTCGCTTACATTATTTCCCTTTTTTACTTCTTGGTATAGTGTGATTTTCCATGTATATGTCTGCCCGTCGACTAATATGTTTGTTTCGCCGCCGACGATTCCAATTTGGTTTCTTCCGACCGTAGTATCATTATCAACATCAGAACTATTAACAATTGCCGGGATTTCAAGGACCGTTCCGTTAAGCCCGGAATTGACATTGCGAATGTTCGAAACCAGCGACGGAAATTTATTTTGAACATACTTTTTTAAATCTGTCAAATATGTTACATTACTTTTAATTGGCCCGGTTGTTCTATTAACACCGGGAAAAATTATTTCATTGTTGCTGTTATATATTTCAATTGAATACCCCGTAACAGGACTATTAGAAGTATCAATCTTGCATTCAAAAACTATTGGCAAGTCTGACGATAAATCAAACGTTCCGTTAAACGGACTGCAGTCTGTCGGTTTATAAATTGCCATACTTTATTAAAACCCCCTTTAATAATATTTCTTTGAAGTATACGGGCGGGCGGAGGTTTTCTCTAACCCACCCGCACACCAATTAATTAAACTTCTTCGGCGATAGCCTTTTCTTCTGCGGACTCCTCCGCAACGATCTTCTTTTCTTCCTTTTTACGAGCACGCTTTGCGGCCTCTTCGGCTTCGCGCCGCTTTTTTTCTTCGAAGAGACGATAAATTCTCTTCAAATCACAACTTCTGCAAGCCATAATTATCTTCTCCTTTTATTGCCCGGATGTAAATTGAACATTAGTAACAATTTCGTCATATCCAATCTATCCGGATTTTACAGTATGAAAAATTATTTTTCGAAGTTTTTCTTAACAAGCTGGAGCGCTTCTTCAATCAAACCCTTCAGATTTTCTTTTCCGAAAACTCTCAAAATTATCTTATAGAAAAGTCCAGCATGGGCATTAAAGTAGTTTTCAACATCTGCCAGTTTCTCTGCACCGTGCCCCGCGCCAATTTTATCCTCTGCCATTGTTACAAGCCCCGCAAGATATGTTAACAAAAGCTTCTTTTTATCATCCTTAGACATTTTACAGAACTTAATAATCTGCGGCACAAGATACGAAAGAAAGGCAAGAACGACAGCTCCAATACCTAAATATAAACCAATATTTTCCATATTTAAACCTCCAACACTTCCAATTGCTGAATTTCTTCAGCAATCTGATTTTTCTTTTTATCTGTTTTATAATTTTTTTGTTCTTTTTTGAGTTCTTTAATTTTATCTTTTATATCTTCGTTCCACTTGTATTCAACCAATGTTTGAACACAAGCAATTGCGTCAGTAATATCTAACGGACTATCTCCAATGTCAAAACAATAATTTTCACAAACTAATTTCGCAATGTCTTCCTTTTGCGGTTTTTCAACCTCGTATCTTCTCGTAAAGAAAGCCTTAACGCTAACAGAATGAACGCCGTCGAAATCATAAACTTCCACCTCCGACTTTTCACAAGCGAGCTCCCAAATTGCGTGGACTTGCGCCAATCCTTGGAGAGACGCAATTGTCGTAAATCTTCCGGCCTGATTCGGGAGCTTCTCTTTCAACACGAAAAACTTCTTGTCCAAATTTTGGCAATGTTTTTTTACATCATCTAAAACAACTACGATTTTATCGTATATATCAAGCCAAACAGAATCTACTTTTTCGTTCAAGATTATTATCCCGGACATTTCAACTCTGTTTGACTTAATATTAACAAGTGCCCATCCGGTCTTTTGTTTTGCGAGGTCGAAGCTTAAAACATAATCATAATTTGACAAATCATAATTATATTTTACCAAAACCGCTTCACCTCTTCATTGAAATACTTTCTCATAAAATCGCTTCCCTTTCTAGTCGCGTCTCCTTCAAACCACGCGTCATCATACGACGGATAGTTTCCATCTTTATAACGCGGGACTTCGAACCTGTTTAACCAGATCTGGATAATGATTCCATAAATTGTCAAAAGCAATCCGATAAACGCAAGTGCTACAATTTTCGTGAAATATCCGATCCAGCTCAGGGCTGCGCTCACAATATAAATTGCGATTACAAGCAAACAAGCATATAAAAGTTTTCCGTCATATGTTTTCTGTTCTCTCAACCAAAAACGAATAACGCTCGGAATTGCGACAACAAAAACGGTGAAAGGTCCATACCGGAAACACGCTTGAAGATGATGTCCGAGCTCGTGCGCGTTCAAGTAAAAATCGGTATTTTTAGGGACAAGAATAAAAGGACCGAGATTCAGTCCATAATCTTCTGTGATCGGAAAGTAAAAAATTGGTCCAAACCTTTTCGGTTTATTTCCACGAAGTCGGAGATATAACGCAACGACACACCCGACAAGAGTTGTAGGAAGCGCCCAAGTGAACGAAAGAACCCAAATTAGAATTGTTAATTTTTTGTTAAATTTCATAAATCCTCCAACATAGGGAGGGTTGCGACAATTTTCTCATCACAACCCTCTTTTTGTTTTTAGTGATTGTTCGCAGTCAAGATAACCTGATTACGAAGATCTGTCAAGAAGCGACGTCCATCGAAGTCGCTCTGTGTATTAAACGTGGCGTCAAGATTCTGAATATTGATCGAATTGTCAGTAGAAGAATTGGAGTTGTTAGTCTGGAGATTGTTCCCGCCAAGGCGAGCAATAAGGTTAGGGGCAACCTCACCAAGAGCCCACAAGTTACGAGTAAGATCGGCAGGAACAATGCCAGATTTAGCAGGAATAGAAGTGATTGTTCCAGAAGGAGTAATAATGGATTCAAGACCGTTTTCGTTGATCAGAGAACGGCCACCAGGAGCCGAAAGAGTACCAGAAGCGAAAGAGCCACCAGAACCACTGTGACTATTTCCGCCAGAACTTGCAGAATCTTCGGACCAATTATTTGCATATATTTTTCCTTCATCAGCGTTCACCCATCTAAATTTTCTATTACTGTCCATAAATACAGCCCGATCTTGATAAAAACCATTATTCCAGTCATTTATCAATATATCATATGGTTGCATTTTTTCCTTGATGGTATTAATATCATCTCCAGAAGAATAAAAATTCCACCTTCTATTTTTTGAATCATAATGTCCAACGACATATTTATCTTTTTCACTTCTATTTTTACCAATCATATGTTTTGTGAAACTTTCCCCAGTAGCCTCTGGAGATTCTTCTGACATATAAATATCCGCTCCGGTAATTACTTTATTAAGCTGTCCTATTGCGGAGCCCCCTCCAAAAAGAATTGCGCCATGAACTGCGCCACCAATATAAGCGCCTGCAGCAGCTTTTCCAACCGTATCCCAGTTAAAAGAATCATCAAAAACTCCAACTTGAGATCCTACTTTTTCTTTATATAGATTTGTGTCGACATTTTCCCATCCTGCATTTATATCGGAAACATCATCTATAGACCTAATGTCACTTGCTTTATTATATGTAGACCTTGCTTCTTGGAGAGCTTGTGCCCTTTTAAGCCACTCCGAACGTGTAAAAGCATACGCTGGATTGTTTTGATCGTTTAAAATATTTTCATTTTTAAGCATAAATTCGTCGTATTCTTGACCAGCTTTTACGTATTTTTCTTTCGCTTCTTCTGTTGCTTTAATTTCTTCCTCTTCCTTTACTTTCTCGGCGCTTTTAGCAATATCATTGGCAATCGTTTCGGTCATATTGGTTTGAAATGTGCCGTCTTTTGTTAAAATAGATGCGAACAGATCGCTTCCATCTTCTCCAAGCGCCTTTTGAATCTTTTCAACAAAAGTAGTCAAATTCTCCAATTGTTTATTGTTTTCAAGATTTTCAAGAATTTCTTTCTGCTGTCGCAGTGAATCAATCTGATATTGAACATCGTCTTTGTCTTGTTGTCTTTCAAGTTCGTCAACCTTATCCTGCGCAGATTTAACGGCCTCTTGATTTGTCGTATAAACAAATCCAACTCCCGCACGATAAACGCGCTTCTTTTCTTTTGATGCGTTTTCAAGAGCTTCTTTTGCTTTAATCAGTTCGAGTTCTTTCTCACGTTGCTTGTTAACGTCGTCGAGGGAATCTCGAATTGACTCAAGATTAGAAATCTCCGTTTCGTATGCTTTTGTCTGCCATTCAATAAGCTTTTCTTGAATTTCTTCACCCAAATCGGTTGCGAACAAACTTTTAACATATTCTATATAAGACTGTTTTTCTTCTTCCGTCATTGAAGCCATCGCATCAGAAAAAGATGTAAATGTTGTATTTAACGGACGATTTTCATCGTTTACAAATGCTTTTCCGAGTTTTGACTGCGTCCACGCATTCCACCAAGTTTCGTCTGTAACAGCTTTCTTTTGGAATTTTCCAGCCAGTGCTTGAGCAATAGTCGACTCCGAACCTTCTGCATATAATTCCGCAAGATTTTCAAGAATATTTTCTGCTCCAAAACTTCCGTTAGCGCCCTGCATTAAAAACGCATAATTTTTAACAATACTTTCCAAAGACTCCGCGCTTAACTTTCCATTGGTCGCAAGTTCGGCAAGATAGCCATTTAACTTGTCAATCCTGTCAATAAACGCATCGAGATTTTCTACTGCCATTCCGGTTGTAAAGAAATTGAAATCGCCGTTTTCGTTCGCCTTTTCAAACTCTTCCACCGTCATATTGAGAGAGTGCGCAATTGTTGCTATTTTACTGTCGTCGGCGCTATTGATTTGGTCAACGATTCTATCAAGCTCATCACCGGTTTTCCCTAACATATCTCCAAGCTCAGCTATTCCACCTTTTGAAGAAACCAACTTTTTCAAATCAGAGAGCTTCATATTAAGCTTGTTTCCAGTTTTATCTGTAATGTTAGCAACTGTGCTCATCGCTTTCTTGTAATCAGCAACGGACTTTTCTGATTCGGTTAGAACGGCCTCATATCCGCCTTGTTCGCGAATTTGTTGAATAAATTTGCTACGATATTCAGATTTCAGCGTTCCATCGTCTTCGAAGAACTTCTCATCAGTCTTTCCTTCTGCTGCTTTTTCCGCCTCTTCTGCCATTTCAACAATAAGTCTTTCCAAAGATGCTGTATTTTTCTGCACTTGCGACATTGTAGAAACGCCAGAAGAATAAAACGCAGATTTCATATACGCTTTATTTAATTCGTCTGTATATTCTTGAATAGCAGCTCTATTCGCTTTGATAGTGGCCTGTGCCTGTTCTCGCTCGTCTTCATTTTTAGATGTCAACTTCTTTTGAGCATCTTCAATCTCTTTTAAAAGAGTGTATCTGTCCTGCTCACCAGCAGCATAAGTTTGTTCTGCTTCATATTTAATACGGGCAGCTTCCACTTTTGCAAGAGTTTCTTGGTTTTCTGTCAATTTCTCTATTGTCAGAGTATAATTTCCAAGACCTTCTATGGCGTCATTAAGAGCATCTTTGAAACCAACACTCGAATTTCTCGCCTTTTCCAAAGATTCAACATATTCATTCGCCTGTTTCCAATCATCTGCATCCCAAAGAGAAGTGTCTCCCTTTTTTCGGATATCGATTAGTCCAGTGACGGAAGTGGAGACACCTTTAATCGCTTCGAGATTATCTTTGGCCTGCTGAACTCGCTCTTTGCGAGCAATTTCATCTGCGTGAGCAAGTTTCTTCCAGAGAGAAGACAAAAGATCTCCAACAATTGATGCAAGAACAGCTCCAGCAGGTCCCATAAACGCAGTCGCAACTCCGGTGAGGGCGCCCTGAGCAACACCCATTGCAAGAGCTTCACCAGTGCCAATTTCAACATCTCCAGCACCCTTAAATATTCCTGCATTGTCAAAAGCACTTGATCCCTTATTCGCAAAACGAACAGCTCCGGCACCAATGCCAGAAGCAATACCAGTCCTTAGACGAGTAGAACGCATTTGTTTCTTTGAAATCTTATTGCTTGTGTTTCCTTTGTTGGTTTCATCCTTGTCGTTCTTCGGTTTTTCTCCTCTTAATGCCGCAGTATTATTTTCTATCGCATTGGTCAACTCTTCAATGGCGTTGGTGTTTTCTGCGGTCATCTTTTGAGTCATATTTTCATAGAACCCATTACTGTGACGGTCTTTAGATCCCTTTCCAACCGCTTTCGGAATAGCCGTTGCCAAAGGAGACAAAAATTTAGCAAGGCTTACAATTTTATCAGCGTTAAATGTTGCGATAACTGGAATTAAATGTTGCAAAATATGATCGAGATTCTCAATAATGGCCGTTAATCCATTGAAGAAAAGTTTTACAGCTCCACTTGCTTCAAGTTTTTGCGTAAATCCTTCCCAAGCCGCAGAGAGCTGATTGATGCTATAAGCAACACTTTCATTATACGCCTGCATTTTACGAGCGGCGGTTCCTTGTGCTCTTTCAGCTTCTTCTTGTGATTCTTTTACTTGCGACCAGTTTTGAATCATTATGGATAACAAGTTGCGCTGACGAGTTCCGCCAAGAGCCGTTGCCACGGCATTGCGACTGACTTCGTCAAGCGTTGGGTAGACTTCTGCTAATTCATCCATAACCTCATAAAAATCGCGCATATCGCCAGCAGACGAACGGATTTTAATCCCAATCGCTCCAAGCACCTTTTCGGTATCGTTTATAGAACTATTTGTGTCATCAACATCTTCAGAATCGCCAACCAAAGAAGTAAACGCAGTCGCTTTAACATTTCCATATCTCGCAAGAATCGTTCTGAAAGCGTTACCAACACTACTTGCATCCTGCTGCGAAATGTCAATCATCGTAGTCAATGCTGCCGCAGTTTGGTCGAGATCAAGACCTGCCTCACGAGCAACCGCAGAGGTTCTCGAAAGAGCCGTAGCAATGTCGCCAGCCGTAGTTGCATACTTCGCATCGAGCTGCGTCAGTTTATCAACGATGTCCATCGAGTTAGTTGCTTCAATGCGGAAGCCCTTCATAACAGAAGTCAGCGCCGTAACAGACTGACCCATATCCATAAAACCAAGACGAGACAGATAAGTCGAAGACTTAATCAGTTCGTTAGCTTCAGAAACAGAATAACCCTGTCTCAACCACTCTGCAGCAGATTGTGCAACAGCTTGCGTAGTAGTACCTAGTTGCATCGCAAGGTCGTTGTAAGTATTCATCATACTCTTCGCCTGTTCGGTGTTAGCGCCGGTAACAATACGAAGATTTGTCATCGCTTCGTCAAGCTTCAGAATATTTTGATAAACTTGCTGAATCTCTTTGCGGGCCGTGTTAAGAACCCTTGCCGCAAGACCGAAGTCGGTAATTCGCATCGTAGCGCGTTGAATATCAGACTTAATAACATCAAAGATTGTACGGTTGCCACGATTCCCGGCAAACTTTTGAGCAAACAATATCGCCCTCTGTTGATCTACGACGTCAATAATTTCTTGAGCTCTATTTTTATCGACACCAACCGCTTGTTTCTTTAAAATCTCATAAGTGTCTTCAGACGCCTTTAGGCTCCGCTGTTTTAGCGCAACGACATTCTCCCATGCTTTTTTCTCGTTCCCGACAGTTGTACTGGCTTTGAGTTGAGCCTGTTCAATTTCGCTTTCAAGCTTCATACGCTTTGTGGCGTATCTCTCGAAAGCTTTCAGCGTATCCTCTGCGTCTCCAATACCGAGAAGAGATTTTTTAGATTTTCTTTTTGCACCCTGTATTTCCTGTTCCGATAGAATATCATCATCAATAATATTTCCATTTTCATCTTTCAAAACAGAAAATTCAGAGGCTCTCATTTTTCTATGAACCGCATTTTTTGCTCTGCGATAAATTGACAAATCCTTTTCAAGAGCCGTAACATCTTCTCCACGGCCCTGAGTTTCTTTAATTTGATGATTTAATTTATCAATTTTCTCAAGCAAAGACTCTTCTTCTCTTAAAAGAGTGATATATTGCTTTTTTAATTCCTTTTTATCTTCCTCTGTCTTTTTAGCGGATTCTTCTTCCTTCTTCTTTGTCTCCTCCGCCGTCGCTTCTTCTCCAATAACTTCCTTATATTTTTCTGTTGCCTGAAGCTGCGAAGTTGTTGAGACATTTTTTGTTACGAAAGACATTAATGTCTTCAGGTCTTCATTTGACAAATTGCCAGATAAGATTTTTGACATTAACGCCGTTCCAGGATCTTTAATTGAGTATTGAGTAGTTACGCCTTTAGATGTCGAAATTAACTTTCCGGTAAAATCATTGGAACTTAAAATATTTTGAATAAATTCTTTAGAATATCTTTGGTTTCCGGATGAATCGGTATTTTTTCTAACGATCTCATCTATTGCATCGATTTCAGACATCCCTTCAGATTTCATTTTTTGAACTTCCGCTTTGAGTTGTCTTAATAGTGCAATATAAGTTAATACCTGAATAACATTTTCGGGCTTAATTTCTCCAGACAGATTCTTGTAATCTACTACATTAAAAATACTTTTTTCTGTGCCAGATTGATCTAAATACTTGCTAATATAAGTAGCGTCAATTTGTCCATATAATTTTTCACCAAGAGCATTTTCTCCAATAATCGACTGTTCCGGTTTCCCAAGATTAACAAAACGTTTTCCCTTTTCTCCGCCGACTAAATTCAACAAAGATTCGAAATTTCTTTCGCCAGAATAAGAAGTTTTAAAACTCTGCTTCTGGATTTCAGCCTCTGAAAATCCAAGAATTCTCATCTTTTTTTCTTGAATATCGAGGGCTTTCTGATACTGATTAATTAATTCTTGATCCCCTATTTTTTTAAGCGCGTTGAGATTAAGTATATCTTCGCCATATTTTTGAGAAGCTTCCGACAAAACTTGAGAAATCGAGTGGGCCGCCGTTCCATAAATAGAACTTAAAACAGTACCTCTTTCTTTCTCAAAAGATTCGACATCGTCTCCATATCCAAAGCTGAGAGCACGTGCTTCTCGTGACATAGAGATAAATTTATCAGAATCATCTTGGTTGGCAAAAATTCTATCCAGTCTTGAAGAAATATTTCCATAGCCCGCATCTGTTCCCATTCTTCCAAACGGAGCAAGCTGCGAAGCAAATCCGGTAACAGTGTTCCAGCCCTTAGAAGCACCGATTTCTTTAAGCCCTTCAACCTCAGAAGCAAGACCGCCGTAAGAAACAGCAAGGGCAGAAATAGCCTTATTTTCTTTCCCAGCAATTATTGTTTTAGCAGCTTCTTGCCCGGCTTCGAGCTTAAGCGCGCCCATTGCTCCCCTAATCTTCTCGCCATATTGACTAAATCTGTTACCATTTTCGTCAATGAGCTCACCCATTGTTTTGAGAACATTGTTTGCTTCGTCTACAGATTTTACAAATTTCAATAACTGATATTCATCGTTTTTCATATGCGGAGTAAACTCGCGAGATGTCGCAAATCCCTTTCCATATTCTCCGCCAAAAATTTTCATACCAGTGGCATATTCAATAGAAGAACCGGCATTTTTAATAGCGTCGGCATTAAGAACACCTTTTTCAAGATCCGCTTCATTAAGTCCTAATCTTGTATAGATATGTCCTCTTCTGCCATCTCCGAGATTTCTGGTAAGATCTTGAATGATAGAGGTTACAACAGAAGATATCTGAGAAACGTCGTCTGAAAAGAGCTCCATTTCTTTCATTTTATCTATAATTTCAGAGAAAGAAAACTGCGGATCTCTTAACATCTTATCGAGATTTTCAAATTCGGTTAATACGGTTTGCTGTTCAAGATTTCTTTCTTCTTGAGTTAATTCTCTATCAAGAGTGTCTCTTCTCTTCTGAATTCTTTTTTCTACTTTTTTTGCACTAATACTATCTTGTTCGAGAATTTGCCCAACGACACTAACAAGTTCGCCCTGAATAACTTTAATATAGTCTGTATCAGAGGACTCATTGGTTAGGATGTCGTAATCATATCCGGACGCATTTAATCCTTCTCTTATTTTAGTAGAAATATTAGAAAATAATCCAGTATATGGTTTATTAAACTTTGTTGCGAGGGCAGACAAATTTAAGAAATCGGCATTCTTCCCAACATCAGAGCCAGAAATCATTGTAAGTTCATCGCCAGATTTTGCCTTTTCTGCGGCAGACATTTTTTTATAAACCCGTTCATTAATTCTACGCTGTCTTTCAACCATCTCTGCTGCGGCCTCAATCGAATAACCGCTGCCCCAGAGTCCAAGAATTAAGTTAACCGTATCTCCGTCATAGTCACCGTTCATAAACTTCATCAGTCCGGGCCCAACCTTCATTTGAAGTCTGGTCATCGATGGATCTATTTTAACACTTGCAAACGCTGCGGAGTGTTTACTAATCGATGGGTATCTATTGATAATAGAAGAAATTCCTTTAACCGCTCTTCCGTCCCCTTCTGTAATACTATCAAGAAGAACATCTATTTTTTGATCTATAGTAGAATCAGAAAGAGTAGAAAGATCTACTCCGGCATATTTTAATGCCTCATTAATGGCGTTCTCATGAACAGAAGAATCATATTTTTTATTTTTATCTATAAATCTAGTTTTATCTGACAACATTTCTTTTGCCAGTTCCCTACTAACATAAATAGAAGAAATTAATTCTGTTGCTCGTTTTTTATCTTCTTCGCTTCCAAGCATCAGCCTTTCTATCTGTTCATTAGATATACCAATAGGGTGGACCGATTTTGAGCCACCAATACGTTTCGTCTCAGCCGCCTGCCTCAAGGAACTTTTGCCATAATTTGCCGCTGTAAATATTGACTTTGTTAATTCTTGTGCTTTTTCGCCTGCAAGATTGCTTCCCGGTATATTAATTGCGCCAACTAAAGAGCTGATATCTTTTGCGTACTCCGGAAGACTATATAATTTCTCCCCCTGTTCGTTGACTCTATAATTAGTTTGAATGTTTGGAAGAACCACAAATCGACCGGTTGCACCTTCCTCTTTCCCATCTTCTCCAAAAGACATTGAAAAACCAAAGTCTGTCCCGGGGTCTATGACATACTCAATATTTGCATCTGCGCCAGCCTTTGATTGAATATCATTGGTCATTTGTTCAATTCTTCCCAATGCAGTTTTTTGATATTCTTCTTCAGTCAACATTCCGTTACCCTTAGAATAATCAACATCTTGCATCAAAGTATTCGTATCAATTGTATAATCCGCACCGGGGCCAATTGTAACCAAATATGTTTTCTTTTTTTTGAATTTCTTGTTTGGATCGTAGTGCTCTTTTTTTAACCTACGAACGGATTTCTCTCTATCTTCATCTTTTTTAGATTCATAAGTTTTGACAATTGAACCAGTTTTTTCATTTAGAATTTTATCAATGTCTTCTTTTGCTTTTTTCGCTTCATCTGCGCCGGAACCAGTCATTGGGTCGTACATTGCTTTTACTTCTTTACTTAATTCATTAAAAGCTTTTTTCTCCCCTTCTGACTGAGCTCGTGTAGACATTGATTGAATATCTCTAAACACACCAGAACTTTCTTTATAGCTTGTTTTAACGTCTTTCGTAGAATTCCAAACATCGGCAACATTGACAACATCATATAAACTAAACGCTTTATCTCCAGCTTTTCCAAGAGAATATCCGGAAGTCGTTTTGTGAATCATTCCCATTTCGGCCATTCTACTCAGAGCACTATCCCAATCATAATTTTCCCACAAATCTCGCGCATTATCAATTATGAGCTTCCCGTCTTCTGTTACGCCTTGAACGACTGCTTTTCCAAGAATATTAATCGCTAATTGATTTATACCATTTGCATCTAGTCCATTTTCGATTGCCCAAGTTGTCAAAATCATTTGAACATATTGAGGAATTTCAGACGCTTTAACAGACTTTGCTCGACCAATCATATCTACAGCGCCACTAATTCCAAGTCTTTGCGCCATAAATTTAACGATGTTATCGGGAAGAACCTGCTTTGTTTCTCTTAAATTTTCATTATAATCAAGAGTTTTTGTCTGTCCTCCGAACTTGACATCCTCTAATGCAGAAATATCTACTCCGCCATTTTCTCCAATATTTATGCTAACATCAGAGAGTTTTGAGCGTCCAGTTGCTTTTTTTGCAATATAATTAGAAATATATTCATCTTGTGGCATTTTTGGAGTTTTGCCAGAATCGATCAATTTTTGCCACTTTTTAGTCGCCTCTGCGTTTAACTTATTATATTCATCGGAAGTAATATTTTTCGCAACAGTCCTAACAGAATCTAGCGATTTTGCAGCGCTCGCACTAATAATACCCATATCGTCCAAAACAGACGGAGCAATTACCGGAAGATTTTTTCTGACCCTTTCTTCTGCCATTTTTTGGAGCTCTTCTTCTGAAACCCATTTGTTTGCTTTCTGCCTACGAAGTTTCTTAAGCTCTTCTTTGATCGCGTCATCGATTGCGCCTATATATGCGTCGTAAACGTCCGCTTCGCTCGTAACAAGAGCTTTTTTATAAAGTTGTTTGTCGGATCCAGAAAAATAATCCATCTCATCTTTCATCGCAGCGGGAATAACCATTTCCGTGCGTCTGCGGACTGTTTGATCTTTTCTTCTCAAATAGTTACGTGCCTGCGAAGGGTGCCGGTTTGTTTCTACCTTTCCTCTTAATGCAACGTCTCTCTGACCTGCAAAAGACATTGTTTTTCGCTGCATTGCCTCATCGCTACTCAACCCAATCTGTCCGCGCATTTGTAAAAATGAACCAAAATATTTTTCAGTATCCGACAATATCTTATCTACTTGCTTTTCTTCAATCATTAACTCTGACCAAATATCGGCGTTTTTCATTAAATTTTCTGCCGCCTGTTTTCCAAGAGTTTGATATGTAATTTGATACTTTGTTAATAGATTGTCAATTCTACGATTATAAGATTCAACTTGTTTATTTGTTAAATTTCTAGCTTTTTTAATTGTTCTGGTTAAGTCTAATTTTTTTGCAACCTCGCCAAGAATACCTGCTGTTTTAACATCTGTTTGCAAAAAAGTATCTCTCGCTGCAGACTGTTGATGTCTCAACTCTTCGTAATACTTTTCATCATCAACAATAGAATATGCTTCTGTCGATATAATTGACTTAACCGCACTTTCTTTCCCTCGTCTGACAGCAGATTTCATTCTTCTTTTAAAATTTTCTCCGCTTTGTCCTTTATATCTTTTTGAGGAAGAGATTTTATCGGCTACACCTTCAAGAATGTCTTCTAATTCCGTTGCAAAATATGCACCCTCATTATCGATGTGTGCTGCAAGGGCTTTTGTAGATGGCATTCTATATTTAGTACCCTTTGTAGGAGTTCCAATTGCAAGCCTAAAATGAGGCATTTCAGCTTTAAAATTTAAAAATTCTTTTTTAGATTGTGCGTTAATTTCTTGTTGTGTTTTTCCTTCATAAAGAATAACGTCAACCTCATTAGTTTTTTCGTTAAAGGAAAAACCAACTGAAAAACCTTTATCTTTTGCTGCTTTCTCTACTCTTGCAAGGCCAAGGCTCAAACTATGCTTGACACCTCTTTTTGCCATTTCTACGGCAGCATTTAATGTTCTTTTATCTTCTGCGGCGAATTGTTTTGAAACATTCTTTTCAAGGTATTCACCACTTAACATTTCTCCAAGACCCTTTTCTATGAGCTTGTCTTCGAGTTGACCAAGACTAAAAATGTTTTCTGCCATAATATGTTATCCTCCGTTCATACTAAATTTTACTAAAAAATTTCTCTTTCCCGGAGGAAATGCCGCCTCGTGAATAAAAGCGGCATTTTAATTGCCGCTTATCACTCTTTTGCGTCTTTTTCTTCCGGAATTTCTTCACTTGCCGCTTTATACGCGGTGTCTTCAATAGCGTCTGCCATCTTGTGCAGAATCGGATCGCCCGCCCTCGCAAGTGTTGCATAATCATGAAGAATCTGCGGGTCGGACTCAAGTCTAATCCGTTTGACCTCTTTCGTCAGTTCATCCACACTATCGGGAGTCATCTTGTTGATTGTTTCAACAAGGTTGTAAAGATTTTCAAACGAGAACATATTTTCCACCATTCGAACCACTCTTTCGTAATCCGAACGACAATATTCTAAAATCATATCGCACACGCCGGACGCCCACAAAATATCATAAAATGCGGCGTCTTTAACTTCAAGTCCGTCTTCCCATTTAATGTTCGTATATTCGAGAAGAACGTTGAACAGAAGCGAAATTTCCAACGCTTGCGGGAATTCGTCAATTGAGTCGTCCGATGTTCGCAAGTCGAAAATCGCCTTCTTCACGAGTGCGTTTTTCATCGTTAGAGGCAGAAAAGATTTCACGATAATCTGATTTTTAATCTCGTTGAATTTCCTTTCTACCTCTTTATCTTCTGGAGAAACAAGCCACGATGAAGCCGTTTCAAGCAGGTCTAATATATCGACCGAATCTTTATCAATAACAGGAACTTCGTTTTGTTCTGCCGTTTCCTGTCGAAATTCTTGATCTATCTGTTTATTCTCTTCCATATCCCCTGCTAAACCCCTTTCGTAAAAAATAAATTAATTAATCAGCAATTATATAATAAATATATAATAAATTCCTCCCGGTTCAATTATATCTGAACCAATTACCGCACTTCCAGTTCCATTTAAGAAGAGCCCAGCATTTCCACTATTGTTTGTAACCCTGCTTGTTAAAGAATCACACTTCAATTCGTCAACACCTCCGGAATAAACGGTATAGAAATTATCTCCATAATTTACCCTCTTAGTGTATTCCTCCGTATAAGAACTCGGAGAACCAGATCTAACTGTAAAACTAATCATTGAACTTGTCGTCTTTGTTCCGTTTATCACAACAACTCCATTTACCATTGTATTTGAATAAACCTTAAATGTTCCATTTTTTGCACTATAATCAACATCTGGAATAATTTTTACGCCACTGCCATCTACAATAAAAATATCTGGATAATTCCCGACATAAAAAGAACCAGATGTATCAATTTCTGTATAATATTTTGCCGAAGAATCAGTTGAAGTTTTCCAATATTGAGCTGTAGCCGACACGTTAACAATAACGGTTGTTTTCGTATTTCCGTTTAAATATGCCGAAATAGCTTGTTCTATTTGAGCGCCAGTATACTGACTAACAAAATCTCCATTTGCCATTGGTTATTCCTCACTTTCTTTTTTATTTTCTTCCTCGCTCATTCCTGCGAAGAAATTTTCCAGCGACTGCGTGTCGCTAATATTTGAATAATATTTAACCATCTTCGGATCTGCCCAACGGAAAATGGTTTGAACAACATCAATCGGGTATCCAGCAAGCTCCAACGCCGTCGATGTCGTATGTCTAACATTGTGAACGAAAAAGTCTTCACCAAGATATTTCGCAATTGTTCTCGCAAATGAATTAATTGTTGCCTGCGTCGCCTGCTCATACGAACCATCGTGGTAAACTACAAACATATATTCGTCTTTAATGCCAAGCTCCTCGCGCTTTTTTCGCCATAGGTCGATGTAATGGTCAATATCCACAAGATTTCGGAACACAATTCTCGTTACGACCTTCCCAGCCTTTCCACGACCCTTTGTGCGAATTTTATCCGTTTCATAAGCAAGCCCATTGTAAATCAACCTGTCTTTTTCGAAATATTTCATTTTCATCTGAATAATTTCGCTTTTACGCATTCCGCTCGCCGCAAGAACAGCAAGACAGCAGGCAACCTGATATTTTTTATCTTCCTCAAGCTTTTTGAGACAGTCTTTAATCTGATCCATTGTTAAAGCAGGACGTTCACGAACGAATGCTTTATCCACGGGCTCCAGAACCTTTACGAGATTGCGGAACTGTGGATAATCTTCATCCAAAATTCTTTCAATAAAATTAGACAAACTTGAAAGGACGGCTCTCATCGAACAAATCCTGTTCGGAGAAACCTCCAATTCGTTTCTGAACCTCCCACGACCAAAATCGCGGGATTCTCGGTGACAGCGGTCCATTGACCACTCATTTCCCGAGCTATTCCCGTAGTTCCTACGGTTCTTATATATTTTATACTATTAACAATTTAACAATCTTAATCCTTCGATTAAGATGTTCTTTGCAGCATTTATATCTCTATCGTGGTTGGCTCCACATTCTGGGCAAACCCACTCACGAACATTGAGATTCTTCGTTTCCGAATTTTTATAGCCACAACAACTACAAGTTTGACTTGATGGGAAAAACCTGTCAATCACAGAAATCTGTCTTCCGTACCAATTGGCTTTATATTCCAATTGTCTACGGAATTCTGACCACGATACATCGCTTATAGCTTTTGCAAGTTTATGGTTTTTGACCATATTGCTCACTCGCAAGTCTTCCATACAAATAATATCGTTATCTCGAATTAGCTGTGTAGATAATTTTTTCAAAAAGTCTTGGCGTTGATTCACAATCTTTTCATATTGTCTTGCAACCTTTATTCTTGCCTTCTCGTGACGATTGCTCTTGCTTGGTTTTCGCGCAAGCTCTCGCTGAAGTTTAGCAAGCCTTTCTAAAGATTTGCTCAAATATTTCGGATTAGCAACCTTGTCGCCGTTACTTGTAATTAGAAAATCTTTTAATCCTAAATCAATTCCGATTACCGAACCTGTGTCCGGTAATCTATCAACAAAAACATCTGTGCAACATAATGAACAGAAATACTTGCCGCTTGGGTCTTGTGAAATGGTTGCATTCAAAATTCTCCCTTGCGGAATTTGTTTATCACGAAATTTCACTAAACCAAGTTTTGGTAATTGTATGTGCCTTTGTAAAAATTTAATATTGCCATTTGTGAAAGTTGTTCTATATGATTTGTGATTGTCTCGTTTTGACTTAAACTTTGGAAATCCAAAATGAGATGGATTTCTAAAAAAGTTTTTATACGAAACATCCAAATCTTTGAGAGCGTTTTGAAGGGCACACTTGTCGGGTTCTTTTAACCATTCCAATTTTTGTTTTAAGATGGTTAAATCTCTTGAACATTCGTTGTTGCTTATTGATGCACCAGATTCTTTATACAACTTAATTTTCTTATCAAGATAATAATTATACACGAATCTAACACACCCAAATGTTTTTGCCAATAATAATCTTTGTTGTTGATTAGGATAGATGCGAAATTTATACGCTCTTTCCATATCTCTATCTCCCTGAAAATAAATATATAATAAATAACCGGTAATCTGAAAGTCAGGGCAATCAGAAAGGTTAATTACTCCCTGTCCCGGTTAGTTATTTTTAATCGAGTGTAACAAAAATTGTTAACACTATAAAACACATAAGAACCAATAGGTCTTAGTCGTTTAGGGGTATCGTTCATATGAGTTCGCTACGCTCATACATCCTTGTCCGCCGTATTGTTTAGCGGTAGGTATCCTATACTTTCATATAGGCACAGACCATATCTTCTCCATGCGGATTTCTCCGTTTAGGTTTACCCACTTCGGAACGCTTGTTCCTACTCCCCTCAAGAGGGATGGTCGTTGGGGTTTCCCTTTCGGGCTTACCTGCTGATTGTCCATTTTTGTAAACAGTGTTTAGGATTTAACCTTGCACCATCTATTTGATTTTTTCTACTTTCGTAACCATCACACTTATTCCGTTTAAGGAATTATGCTGTGGTTCAAATAGCTTTAGGAGTTTCCAGCATTTCAAGTAATATTGGACGCCATAAGCGCCACTACACACAAGTTTCCCTATGTGCTAACTATTCGCATTCGTCTTGCTCACGACTAAAGTCGAGAGTCTGTGACGAATTTGTTTAATCAAATATCCAAAATATTTAACAAATTCTCTCTTTTTTAGATCGACAAAAAATTTATTCTCGCATCTTTCCAGCACGAACACAAAAAATGTGCGCAGTTGTGCTTCATACTGTTTAATTGTTGCGGGAGATTTGTTTGCAGAACGCAAATAATCCGTAAATTCGTCGATTAGATTTTTATTTTTTTCATTAACTTTGTCCCACTTTTCTGGAGTGACCAGATTATGGTATACCGTCGAGCGTTTCCCCATTTCCGAGGACCTCCTTTCTTTTGTTGTAATTTTGAGATTTTACTATTTGTTTGAAGTTTGAGAGCTCGTGAAAACCACGAGCTCTCTTTTTTTGTTATACTTCATCTTCGGTTGCTTCAAGCATAAAAGCAATCATTGTATTGTAACCAATCTCTGCAGAAACAGAAAAAGTTCCATATTCAGGGTCATATTCATCTAAAGTATAAACTTTAACCGTATCGGTTTCAGAATTATATACGACACAATACAGCTCCTCTTTCACAAAGCTTTTAATTTCTTCGACTTCTCCACTCATTCCCCAAGAAGTAAATGTCCCTCCATCGGTGCCTTCTGTTGTAGACAATCTACTTGAAAAACGCGTCACAAAATCAAGCGTTTTCCCAGCCAAAGAAGTTCCGTCAACTGTCTGATTAATGCCAAAGGCATCCAAAAAGTCGTTTCCTGAAACCATTTGGTTATCATCATTAACCTTCGTAACCCATTCGTATCCGTTGTTTCCAACCTCGATCTTATTAGCATTATTGGCTGTCGTATAAAGAGTCGGCGTTCCAGCAAAAGAGCCTCTAACTTTACGAAGGCTACACAATTTAGAAACCGCCGGAGCAAAAGAAGTCTCTTGAACCGTTATAGTTCTTGTCGCCGGAGTTACCGAACCATTAATTTTTTCCCCCCCCCCCGACTCTTCCTCGAAATCTTGAACAGCGGCTGCGTTTCACCGGGGTTATACGGGTAGAGCTTATGATCGAAATAAGACCAAAATTCTTCGGGAGTGGCAGGTTCGTTACCTGCGCCAAACATTTGAGTGAGATCAAAAAGTTGTAATCCATTCATTTTGAATTCATAATTTCCTGCGGAATACGAAATATAGGATTTAATATAACAAGTTTCATTCGTGGCCGTAAAGGTTTTTGCTAAATCACTTGGAGTCAACGTCGCATATGACGCCGTGTCAGGATGGCCACTATCTCCGATAAACAAATTACTGTGATTTGGAGAGCTCCATTCCAACGATCTCGCACAAATCATATATTTATGACCAGATACCGTAGGACATAAAAAGCTGAAAAACGACGTTGTAATAGCGTTTGTAGTGGTTAATATATTTATATTACCGTCTACACTATATGTGATTGCTGTACTATTGCGATTTGGGATTGAATTTTTATCAAACAACTGATTCCAGACAATTGTTTTACCTTTAACAGTATAATCTTTAGCCGGAACTCCGGCGTTGTCTGTAGTAGAAACAACATTTCCAGACAATGCAGTCGGAGTGCCGAGGGTTGTATAAATTTTATTTTTATAAGAAATTGGCATTTATGCTCCTCCTTTTCAATCAAGTTGCTGTCTTCTCGCCAATGCTATTGTTGTCTGCGAAGATCTCATAACTCATCGCATTTTCAACAGCATCGAACGACAGTGTAGAATTGGAAATAGACAGATTTGAAGGAGTGGCAAGCTGTGGAAAGCGCTCATATACCAAATTCGTTCCGAGATACATTCTCTGAACCACATTTTCTCCAAAATATGCTCCAGAAATCTTTGTCTCTCCCATATATATTGTGGTATCAACTGCCATAATATCACCCCACAATTACGTAGAGCGTATTTGCGTCTTTCGTCTCAAGAGTATCATACGCAGATTGCGTCATTGAAACAACAGGTCCTCCAGGACCAGTCGGTCCAACGGGACCCTGCGCTCCGGTTTCACCCTTTACTCCTTGCTCTCCTTTAGCACCAGCCGCACCGGTTGGACCCGTCGGTCCTGTAGGACCAATATCTCCTGCATCCCCCTTTGGACCGGTCGGGCCGACAGGACCTTGTTCGCCAGCAGCACCGGGGGCACCAGCCTCTCCGGGGTCTCCCTTTTCGCCTTTATCGCCCTTTAGGCCCTGTGCGCCAGTGGGTCCGATTGCGCCTGTCGGACCGACAGGACCTTCAGGACCGCGTTCTCCAGAAGGACCAGTTGGACCAGTCTGAACTCCAACGCCAGCATCCACAAAACTCATCGAAGTCGCGTCCCATTTCACAAGGTGCGCGTCGGTAAAATCTGCGGAGTTCGCACGAACGGCAAGCGGTTTTCCTTCTCCGGTCTTAAACACAAACTTGCGATTTGCATCGAGAGTTCCTTCACCGAATTTAACCGTATCGTCGGCGGGATCATACATAATTCCGTATGTTGCGCTCGTATTTTTATTGATCGCAAGACCAGACAGCAACGTCTTCAGGTCGACCTTATTCGCATTGGTCGCGATCACATTCTCCTCAACAAGAAGCTGTTTTTCCTTTTCCGTAGTAGTTGTTCCAGAGACGGTCAGATTGCCCTGAATCGAAACATCTTCACTAATTGCTCCACCAGTTTTGTCATACTTTTTTTCGAGATCTTCTGGAGTAACAGACCCAGCAGAACTCCCAAGAGCCTTTGCCGCAAGAGCACGAGCTATATTATCAACTGCCATAATTTACACCCCCGTTGTCATACGACAGAACACAGTAACAGAACCGCCGCCCACTGCCGCAAGATTAAACTTAAATCTTCCCATACCATCGACGGGGAAAGTATAAATTCCATTCGCGGTCATTTCGTTCGTGATCTTGAAGTCCGAAGTAAAACCGGTCATAACGTGATATTCATCAGATTTCAGGTCAGAACACCCAAGAAGCTGCAAGGAAATCCCGGTTCCGGTTCCCTCAACCTGAACAGTCAGGGTTTCTGCCTGAACATTGGTTGTTGTTTCGCTCTCCATCGGAGCGGTCGCGTCTTTCAGGGCATAAAAATTATTCAAAATATCCATTTTTTCCAAATCCAAATCCTTTCTTTTCGTTTTACAAAATTTTTGGCAAAGTTTGCCAAAATTTTTTCGTATATATTGTACAAAATATAATGTGTTTTCTGGCTAAATTTTATCCAATATATACGAAAAAATTAGCCATTTTTGATAATAAAATTTTACTTTTATTCACTTTTTTCAAATGTTAAAAAGAGATGGGACTTTGTGGGTCCCATCTCAAGAAAACATTTATGTTTTTAATAATTTTTAAGGGTTAATTAAGCAATGGTAGCGGTCTCAAGAATGAAAACGCCATCTGTTGAGGAGGTAAGAGTTCCAGTAGGAGCATTTTTAGAAGCATCGCATACAACAACCTGAATCTCCTGAGCCGTAGTCCACTTGCCACCTGTAAGTGTAATGTTAGCACCAGAAGCAGCAACTTTAAATCCATTAAAGGAACCATCCTTCGCCGACTGATTTGCAATAGCATCATTAGAAAGCAGTTTTGCGCCATCGGCATAAACACCCCAAACGTTGGGAGCGTCAGTGGTCTTCAAATACTCCGGGTCAATAATGATTCCGCGCAGACCGACTCTGAAATCAGAAGTGCTCGAAGTAGCCTCAACCGGAATCTCCATAATCTCACCATAATATTCCTTGCCAGAGCAGTTGTCGGCAGGAACCGCAAGAACAGTACCGTTCAGAGCGATGGTCGCGTTTGCGGTCATAGAAAGAGACAGATCGAAAGAACCGTCAAACTGATATCTCGGGAAGTTGAACACGAGATGTCCAACAATGCCGTCAGAGTTAGCCGCAGAAGCATCGGCAGCAAATTCAGGAATTCTCACACGAGCATAGAGTTCCATAGGCTTGAACATTGCGTTAATCTGGGCAAGTGTGCCAGCATTTTTCTCTGCAAAATATCTTACGCAATAAGTACCATCAGGGATGTTGTCAACGGCGGTAAGAGTCTTTCCGGCAACAGTAAGAGGATAAATATCGCCCTCGCCATCGCATCCAGACTTGTATGCCCACGCGACAATTCCACTACCACACAGGTTGCCAATTGCAACAGGGGTCGCATCGCCGACCTCGAGAGTAGCGGTTTTATTGGTAAACTGAACAGTAACAGGATCAACAAGATCAGAGATGTTGCCGCCGTTAACAATCTCGGCACCAATAAGCGCCTTGAAATAATTCATATTAACAATAATATCGGTCATCTGGAGAGTAATTCCAGAGGTGTGACCGAAACGACCATAAAGCTTACCGCCCTGACCGCCACGAACTTCTTCCATAGAGTTGGAGAAACTCATAGCAGAATCAGTCAGAGTGTGAGCAGAAGCAAACAGGCGAAGTGCGCCATCGACTTTCTCGAAAAGCTCAACCTCTGCCACGGAAGCAAGATATTTCTTTCCCATAATTTTATCTCCTTTAAATATTTATTATACGTTAGAAACGTTCTTAATAAGTTCTTCGGCAGATGTTTTCGCACCATACCGATTGCCGTTATTTTTCTTAAATAACCAGTGATCTAATTGCTGCCCGTCTTTTAGTTTTACCATTCCAGTCATCAGTCCGACTTTGCTGGCAACATAATCAGGATATTCCGTGATTAATGAAACAAGGCGCACAAATTTGCGAATTGTTAAATTATATACGTCTTCAAAAGTTATTCCAAGTTGAAAAGCAATTGCACAAATCTTGTCTTCAAGAGTGGCTTTACCGCTATCTTTCGACAGAATTTCATTCTTTTTTGCTTCATCATCTCGAACCGCCTTTGGAACATAAGTGTCGTCATAATAATCAGGAAGATTTTGATACAAAATAAACTTTCTCATTCGATTAAATGAGTCATTGTCAACCTTTACTCCGTCAATTACGAAGTAACAACGACCAGTCTTTTCGTCTTTTTTATATTCCAAAGACGCCACCAATTTTCCGCCGCAATCACAATCAAATAATTTTTCCTGCTCTTCTGCGGACGAATTAGCATATTTCTCTTGATTTTCTTTAGATAGAAATGTCTCATATGGAATAATTTTACCACATTTGTGGCACTTCATTCCTGGAGAAACGTGCAAACACAACTCCAAAATTCGAGAAAACATAAAAGACCAGCGCCAACCATCTTGTTGATTTTCAAATTTTGAAAGAAGATATTCCAGATTGGTATATTTCATACCCATCGGATCGTCTTTTTTATTTAACAACAGACAAGCGTTAGAAACCATAAATTCATTATAATTTCTGACAGTCACCGGATATAAAAAAAGCCCGTCAAACGGCACGGGCAAATCATACGTAAAATATCTGTCTCTATATAACTCAACTTCTTCGAGAATCTTTTTTTCGTTCTCTGGAATATCGTAATTCATTAGTATCTACACTCCGGTGTTTTTGAAATTCCGCCGAGCAGCGTTGACATAACAATCGAATAACCAAAGAATTTCTTCCCATTCCACAGCGACATCTTTGCGTTATCGTATGGGCTCATTTCAGTGTTAAACTGGAGAGTCCCCACACCAGCGACGAACGACCCATTAAGAGCCGCCATTACGCACTTCAGCATAACCGACGCACGATTTTTAAGAATGATTTCCGGTTGCCCGTTATTCCCCATCTCGGATGGGTTCGTGTCTGGATTATACATGGCGGCGTCGCCTTGGATGTTGGAAATTTTGTTATGAACAATTGTTTCAATTCCAATGTTCACAGTAGAGACAAGATGATCTTTAGGTACGACAGAATGAATATATATGTGCAGATGCGACGACTGCTCCTCGAAGGAGTCGTCAATAAACGGCGACAAAAAGATTCTGTCGCCTGCCGCATCGCCATTGTTTGAATAGAGCAGTTTCATCCGCTCTTCGTAAGTCAACGACGGACGCATAAGCGCATCCATCGTATCATATTTTAAAATTTTAAATAAATAATCCGCATATTTATTATCGCTTTTGGCCAAAAAATCAGCAATACGATATTCGATATTGTCTAAATTGACAAACCGATTATATGCGTTTCCGTCCACAGAATATTGATTAAACACCTTTTTATCCCCCACTTATCAGAATGGCCTCAACGAAACTTTAAACTCCAGCGTCATTTCGGGTTGCCCCTCAACGGTAGCAATACAATTAACAACAACTTGAAGCTGATTGTCAATCATCTTGCGTTTTAGAGTAAATGTTCCGTCCTTGTTATCGATAAGCTCGCAATAGTCTTCAACGGACATCATATCGGAGCCATAACCTTCCAGCGTTGTCGTACAGGTTATTTCGGCTTCCGTAGGTAGTCCGTTTTTATATACGCGAGGTTCGAACGTAAGGCCATCCGAAGGAATCGTATCGGGAATAGCACCGGGTTCTGAGATAGTGAAAGTATACTCTCCATCATCTCCGGTTTCGGGATTCGGGTCGTCTTCGTGGCCGTTATACGCGATTCTCGTTCCGAAGTTGTCGAGTTTGCCAGTTTGATCCATCGCAAGATAGATCCGCATAATCCCAACATCTTCCACGTCAAATGTGGTACGAGAATCAGACTTTATAATATTGTTTACTTTATATACGCGATCAGTTCCAATAATAAATCTTTGGTTGATATAATATTGCTTCGTATATTTATTATATTGAGCAATAAGAGTCATTGAACCGTCCGGGTCAATTGCGACTTCTGAATAATCGAACATCGGATTAGACAGCTTCGACGGCTGAATAACTGGTTCATAATGATACGATGTTTGCCCGTTTTCGTCAGTATAAATCGATCCGATATTTCCATTACAACGACACACAACCTGCGAAGAGGTCGGACTCATTGTTGTTTGGTTTAGACCAATCCAAATGTTCTTTCGATAATTCGGCTCGGTTGGGTCAAACTCATATGAAAAACGGTAACGATAACCAACTTTGTTCTGTCTGTGACAATCTCTAAAAACAAGACGATACCAATCATCGCTGACGGCTTCACCTTTATCGTTTTTGACAGACTGAATCACGACTTCAATCGGCTCGTACAATTCCGTTCCGGCCTCTTTTTCCTCCTCAATCCATTTGCGGTTGGGGCGATAAGGCCAGTCCGCATCAACTTTCATTTGAAGAGACTTCAAATAATAGTTTGGCTCAACAAAATTAGGCGGTGTTTGTGAAAAGAGATATGATGGGTCTTTTATTTTACTTGTATCGTAAACTGCCATACCCATCACCTCACTTCAATGACCGCAACATTGACTTAATAATCTTGTCAATCTCAAAGATTTGTTTCTTCACTTCGCGATATTCAATATTTTTAGCGTCGTCATACACGCCTTTTACCTTGACAATAATTGGAATGAGTTTTCCGTCAAACAGCTCGTTAGCAGCGTTCATATCCCACAATTGTCCAGCGATAAAAAAGCGAGGAGAGAAACCGGTTTCGGCTTCTTCCTCAAATAAATGCAAAATTTTGTGCATTTTGCCAATAAGCGTTGTCAAATATTCTCTTTTCGCATCATCGGAAATAATCAGCTTCGGAAATTCATCCATAGTAATTACCTCCGTGATACTTACGAGATACCACATCCCACGCAAGCTTTGTTGTTAGGCTGTCCAACTGGAACTTCAACTGATTCGTCCACTCGACCTTTGCCCGAACACTGTTCGCATTCGAATAAATTTTGAAGTCCGTATCTGTCAAAATATTCCTGATATCCAGCATAAAATTCTTTTCATTGGTCGCCCACGCAAGAACGAGCGAATATGCCAAAATATCTCTCACTTTATACGCAATAACACTAGCCGGAGTAGTAGAGCTCGCGGCCTCTTTAAAATCAGTATTAAACTGACCGGGAGAATACCACTCAATCCCACACTTTGAACCGGCAGGAACTTCGCGAGAAAAAGTGACAACACCGTCGTCATATCTGGCGGCAGGGTCATACTGCGTTCCAATACGGAAAGAGAACTCCGCCCCCTCTTCGGGGACGAAGTCCGCGCTCACGTTATAAACAGCAGTTCCGTTGCCGTCAAACACCTCGACCTGACCAGACGGCAATTTCTGATCAACGAGTAAATAAGCGATCTTTGTTGGGTTTGAAAATTGGTTAATCCCATTTTCCAGATGCGGGTACATCAGGCGTTCCCAACGCACCGTATCTTCAACATAAGCTCGCTGAATGATGGGATCGTCAAACAAGTTGATCGCTTTCTCATATATGGATTTAAAAGTTAAGGCCATAATACGACGACCCCTTTCTTTAATTATTTATTCTCAGCGCTTTTCTTCGCGATCTCATTGGCCGCGTCACGCTGTCTGTCAAGGATAACATCAGACATGGCACCATCGCTAAGTCTGTTGAGAACCTCAATTTTGTGAATGTCGTTAAACGCCGGATCCTTTTCGAGAATCTTACGCTTAAAATATTCAATGATAAAACCACGAAGCCCATCGCAAAGCTTGTTATAAATATCTTCGAGTTCGTATACATTCATAGTTCCAAGTCTTTTAACAAAGTCGGAACCCATAAATTCATAATCTCGAATGGACTTAACACCAAGTGTCTTTGCAAGTTCTTCGCTACCTTCTCCAAAAGCAATAACCCCGCGATCAAAAAACTTCTTTGTCGTTCCTCCGGCAAGCTCTTCGGCCTGACGACGGTCAAGCGTAAGCGTAGCACCAAAAGAAGCAAAATCAAGATCTCGATTACTCAAATGAATATGAGTTGTCGTTCCGGAAAGACACTCGCGAAGATGAACCACTTTAACCTCTTCAAGAAGAGAGCTCGACTGTGCTGGGGCGGGAGCTTGCGCCCCCATGCCTGCCGCCATCATTTTAGTCAACATTTCAATTTGTGCCTTGAGTGCGGCAATCTCATCCGATTGATCAACGGGAGATGCCGAGGTTTTTACTTTTTGTTCTGCGACAACCTCATCAGTCGCCGCGATATCTTCGGTTTCAACATTTTTCTTAGCATATGCCATATCTTTCAAATCTCCTTTTAAAACAAAATTATAATATTATATAAAATTACTGAAGGTCAAGAGCGGCAATCTTGGAACCAACAACCGCAGCAACACCAACGCGCTCCTGAATACGGACGCGGTAGGTCTTATCGGGAGTTCTGGTAGGATCACGCTCAACAAGGATGTTGTCGCCCTCGTAAACAAGTTTAATCGGCTTGTCGCCATAAACAGGCAGGAAGTAAATCATATCGTCCGGAATAGCGAACTCAGCGGTCGTGTTAACGGTGTCAAACTTCAGAGCCTGATCGAGAACAAGCAGACGAGTACCGTAGTAACGATCAAGATAACCCTTCTCAACGATTTCTTTACCAAGACCATACTGCAGGCCGGCCTGAGCAGGGATAACCGAACCAAGAGCGGCAAGAGTACCGATGGCAAAGACATCGGAATTGCCGTTCGCAGCAGCGACTCTCTGAGCCAGAGTGGTCCAGTTAGCCTGAGTAAAGCCAGTCGCCTTATATGCAGCACCGAGGCTATTGACGCCAGAGGTAAGAGCACCAACAACCTTCAGGAAGATATAATGCTCAAAGGAACGAGCAACGCGCAGACCCCAATCAGCGAGATCGAACACGCCAGCAGCCATCTGATACCAGTCGCACTCGGCGGCGATTTCGATGGGAGAGGGGTTAACGGTGATTTCATTGTTGTGGATGGGCTGCAGAACGCCACGGTTCACACCTTCGGCGATCTCATTAACTTTGTACAGCTCGTTGGAGCGGATGATGAATCTTGCAGTATCACCATAACCAATCTGACGAACGTCAGCAAGGAAGCGAATCATATCAAAGTTCGCAACCATAGGAAGAATGGGGTTGATAACCTGCGCAATAACAGCGTCAAAGTTGTCAAGGAAGTCTCTGTTCTTGGTCACATGAGGATCCTTAAACGCATCAAGGCCCTTCTCTTCAAAATATTTAGCAACCTTCGTATCTTCGGCACAATACATACCGAGATTCAGGTTGAGGGTCTTCAGTCTCTCATCCTTATTCTCAACAACCTTGTTGTCAAGATAAGCGGAGGCAAAGCTCAGAGTTTCATCAATGATATCATTGAATGCGGCAGTACCGCGAGTATAAGAAAACATTTCCATATTATTTTACCTCCTTATAGAATTAGAGCACTTCAACGAGGTATTCCTGCTCATACGCGGCGTTGTAAGCAACGGTAGTACCAATCGTCATGGGCTTAGAAGCACGGATAGCAAAGTTTACCTTTGCCGGGGTCGAAGTCTCGGCAGCGGTCAGAGTAACCTTTCCAGCAGTCAGATTTGCAAACTTACCAACGGTAGGAGTGGTCTCAAAGCAACCAGCACCAATCCAGAACATATCACCCTTCTTAAGTTTACGAACGCGAGAGGGATAGCCAGCCTCAACCTTAAGGTCGACGAGCTTTTCGCCGATACGATAGGTATTGCCAGCAATAACACCTGCGCCAACTTCTGCGATATCAACTACCCAGAGGTCATCGAGGGCCACCCCATCGCTGGTAGGAGCATATGCGTACTTGCAGTTGTAGTCCACCATACCAGCATAAGTGCTATCAGCACACAGTTTGCCAAGGGTCACGAATGCACCGTCGTCGCACTGAGCGTACACAGGAGCTTCATCGCTGCCAGTGCAAAACTTCGCAGACTTAACGTAAGCCTGAACGTCTTCGCAGACCATCTCGGCGACATCAAAAATTTTTGTTGCCATAATTGTTTCTCCTTTGTAAATTAAAATATTATTTATGCGTTTTCACGCAATAATAAACAAATATAAAATTATTTTTTACCGCACTTTGCCACACGAGCTTTCATACGCTCTTCTCGGCTCATCGGTCTTTTATCTTCCGACTTGTCAGCACCCATCGCAGGAACTTCAAAATCAGAACTAAATCTCTCCCCTGCGGGAGTTCTTGTTTTAAACGCAGCAACAGCAACTTCTGCAAAGATTTCTTCTTTTGTCGAATACTTGCCAGAAACGCATTTTTCAACAATGGTATCTCGATCAGACTTTTCAATCCTCTCGTTTGCCATAATCGACTCGGCATACGCTTTCAGATCCAAACAGAACTGTTCATAAAGCTTCGCCTCTGCCTTTTCCATACGCTCCTTAATTTCTGCGTAATCAGAATATTTAGCAATTTCCGCCTCATATTCAGAAGTTTTTGACTCGAAGTCTTCCGACATTTTTGCGATCGTACCGCAATACTCTTCGCATTTTGCCTCGAGTTCGGCACAGCGCTTTGAAAGTTTGCACATTTCATCGCAATCATCTTCATCATTGTCGTCGTCACCTTCGTGGTCGTCATCTTTGTGGTCATCATCTTTGTGGTCGTCTTCACCGCAACCATCGCAAGGATGCTCACCTTCGAGCTTTTCGGGTTCTCCGCACTCTTCCTTTTCGGGGTTTTCGCATCCGCCCATTTCAAGCTCTCCGTTGTCATCGGGACATTTGCAAGGGGCATCTTCGTGCTCTGCGGCAAGAGGAATAGCTTCCTCCACCTTGCAATCATAGTCCTCGCAGAACTCGCAATGCTCTGCCGCTTCTTTTTCCATATCGCCGTCTTCAAGTTCAAGATGTTTATAAATTTTCTCGAGCTTTTCGGCTACTTTCTCGTCACCGTTCTTTTCGGCATATGCCTTTGCAGAAGCGAGCCCGCCACGATTATAAACAAGCTTTTCTCCTTCAATGCACATAACTGGATATTTCAGAGCTCCTTCAATACCATCTTCCCAGCCTTCTCTAAGATCGAGGAAAACATCGTCTGCAATAGATTTAAAATTCTCTGCCGCAATCACGCGCTTGCGAAGTTCTGCTTTGTCTACTTCGCCCCAAGGCTTTTCAGACATTGCGTCTTTCGACTTGTCAACTTCAAGAGCGGACTTCGTGCCAATATCATCTTTCGCGAAATTTTCAACGACTTCGGTTTCGACAACTACATTTTCGTTCTCCACTTTGATCTCCTCCTTTCCCTCAGATTTTTGTTCCGGGGACTGCGCTTCCGCAGTATCTCCAGATTTATCTTCATCCGCCCCGAAAGCCTTTTCGTAAGCGAAAGAAAGAGCTGTTTTTTGTGCCATAAGCGCCTCTGTGTCGAGATTTTCGAGAATTGAAAGATGTGCTCCAGGAATGCCCTCAAGCACCTCTTTACCGTTCTTGCTCCCAAGAATTGTCGTTCCATTCAGCGTAAAGTCAAGAATGTCTAAGACACCATCTTCACGCTCATTCGACTCATGAACGGTAATCTCCACAGAAACCTTTTTGCGCCGATCTTTTAAAAGGCGCTTTACCTGTGCATAACAATATGTCGTGCATAAAATGCAACGAAACTTTACCCAATGCAATCCGTCTTTTTCAACAAGCTCCACAGGATCGGACTCTCTAATCCATCCAAGAATCCTCTCGCCACGCTCCGTGTTCCAAAACTCCTTGTCGAGCTCTAAATCATAATCCGCGTGTCCTTCATGTGTTGTAAAATTGTTGTTCTCAAAAAACCCAACAATCGGCTTGTTTTTCATTGAGCCGCTCTCAACAGCTTTTTTTAACGATTCATAAGTAAAGTGCGAGTGGTTTCTGTTTGGGTCAGCATCTGAAATCGCCCAAACTTCCAACTCGACAAATTCTTTTGAGAGTATATCTTTAAATTTAATCTGTTTCGGAGACAGATCAAACTGCAAGATATTTTTATCTTCTTCCATTTAATCCTCCCCCTCGCCGTCCTGATGCTCTTTAATATAAAGCATTGCTCCAGCAATCCTATCTGCTTTTTTACAAAGATTTTTCTTCTGTTTCTCGAAATCGTAATCAAGTGTATTAAACTCGACCCCAACATATCCAAGCATAAGACCATCTTCTCGCTTAATAACTCGGAACATAGCTGATTTAGCGCCATGCCCCTTCATGAAGTTATAGACAATTTGATCGACGTCTTTGATATCTTCGACATTTTTAATATAATAATCTCCAATCTCATCCAGCTTTTTATATACAACCGGAAGCATGGAGCGAGGAACATTTTGAAAACCAGAAATAATATGTGTTCCGCGAGCAGTACTCTCTGAAAACATTGACATTTTCAGAAGTCCTCTTCCCATCGCATCTTTCCCGCCATTGTGGAAAGTAAAATAAAAAGCGCGATCTGCGCCTTCTTTTACCAGACAATCCAAATAACGTTGAACTGTTTCATGTATTTCTCGGTCTTTTTCCTGCTCTTCGACCGTATGAACCGGGCCGCGTTGAACGACTTCTACGATTATATTGACGAGCTTTTCGTACCTCTCGGCTTCGAGCTTTGATCTTTCGATTTCCCGTTTTTCACGAGCATCATCTTCTTGAATCTTCAGTTGTTTTTCAGTCTTCTTTTCATTTGTTTCAATACCGCTTTTAATAACAGCCCAAATAGTAAAAAGAAGAAAGGCAATCAATACGGCCAGAATTCCGTATGTTTGAATCGCTTCTGCGAAACCTCCAATTCCCATAATAATTTTGTTGGCTTACTCAACGATTGGAATCATTGTAGTAAATGTTTTAATCCGAGCGTCGAAAGACTTGTAATTGCCTTCATATCTTTTTGCCTCAACAGCCCAAATATCGGCCTGTTTTCTATAGGGCAAAATTTGCTGAAGAACTTCCTCGCCCGCCAAAACAACTTCCTTATCTTCGTTTAGTTCAGCCAATTCAATCAGTTCTATAACTTTTCTTCTATAGTCTTCTGTCGCTCTTGCAATATCGGCGAAGATAGCGGCAAGATTTCCATTATAATCCTCATAATCTGCGATTAGATTTCCACGAACTGGTTTTGCATTCAGCTTAATCATAAGATCTGACCACTGGTCTGCAACCTGCGGCCAATAATGCGCATATGATTCATGGACAATATGTGCAGTAACGGGATATACGGAATAATCGATCTGATATACGGCATTATCGCACAGCATATTGAGTAAAAAGCTATGCGTCAGCACGTCATTTAATTTGTCTCTAGTTTCCTCAGAAATTAACATCGCCAGCCTCTCCTTTCTTCATGATTTTGTTATCTTTATTAAACTCAAAACTCTTGCCGCAACAAACACAAACACCATATTTCGTATCTGGCACAACCATTGTTTTGAAGTTATCTAAGAGTTTTACAGTAGTGTTTGGATCATTAACATTGTGTTGGCACTTTTTCTTTTTTCTTCCAAACATAGTTTACCACCTCATATTCTCTTCGTCGTATTTCTCACGACAATCATCACATAAAATACCGTCGCACTCCGCCCCGCAAACGACACACACGCCGATTGTCGGCTCTTTTACCGCATACTCGCGCGTATCCGATGTATCCAATCCGCCGTCTTTCGAAGCTGCCGTGTTATCATTATCGATATCAGAATCGTCCTTCGAAGGACGCCCTACTTGACCATTTGAAACAGTATCCGAAACAGATTTTTGTTCATTAATATTTTCCTGACGCACTTGCGTAACAGTCTTAAAATCGTCATAAATTTCGAAAGAATCAATATATTGTTGTACAGCCCGAGTGTCGCGTATGCTCAGATCATACGCAGACGCAAGTTTCGGAAGAACAAATGTTGCTCCGGCAACAAACAATTCTTTGTCTCTTTTGATTTCGTCGTTGAATGTAAAGATTCCACCCCAAATATGGAGACCCCAATGATATTTTGTTCCGATTATTTTGTTAATGATCATATTTAGAACAGACTCAAACTGAAGTGTGACGAAATTCGCCTCTGATTCTGCAAGTAACTGCGCCGTTTTAACCTGCGAAACAGAAGGTTTATCGGTTGTCGTGATAAGCCCACCAAGTCCGGCACGAGTAAGAACATTCTTTGTTGCATTTGCAGAGATCTCCGAACTATTTGGCTGGCTCGGAAGAGACAAAAGCTTAAAATTCTTCAAAGGAGCAAACAATGCCTCAAGATTCGTCGAGGTGGACGAATTAAAGTGTTCTTCAATGGCAGCAATCGTTTCCGGATTCAAAACAGACTGATCCTGACCGGGGTTCGGGTTCGGAATCGTCTCTGCTTCCGCAGTCAAAAGCGCCGTAAGTGGCGTACTTTCAACAAGCCCTTGAAGCGTATCATAATCGGCAAGTTCATCCAAAGAAAGGAGGAGCCCTGCCGTGTCAGGAACAACCCACGGATTTGAACTATCGCTGCAGAATGTGTAACACAAATCCTGCGGCATTTGAACCCAGAAAAAATAAGAACGATCAACAAGCGACTTTCCGACAATCTCAAGGTTCCCTCGCAGAGTTTCTTTTCCGTTCGCACCATAATAATCATACGAATAATTCAGAAGTTTCTTAACATTGATTCCAGGTCTGACCTCTCTTCCATCCGCGAACGAATACATACCGCACGGTAAATATCCGCTTCCACAGCCAGCCGTGGAAATAGCTCCGGAGTTAACAAGATCATTCCAAATATCTTGAATAAATTCGGGATATTGGCAAACAGAAAATGCCGGATTCAAAAACAACATAAAGTTGAACGAAGCGATATACCCGTGTTCTCCGATTTTAACGAGTTTAATATATTCGCTCGGAAGTTTTTGCCACTTTGCATAATTAACTGTTTTATTTTTGTCCGTACCAGAAATGCTGTTGCGAAGAAGATAAGCTGCTTTCCCTTCACGTTTCACTTCCAATGCAGTCTTTTTCAGCGTGTTTTTAATGTCAAACTGTTCGAGCCATTCATTAACTAACTTGTCGTCGTTTTTGAAATCATCTTTCTTATATTCCGTCTTCTCAAGAAGCTCCGGAACAAGATAATATTTAAACATTGGGACATCTGCGGCCATACGCAAGATCTTGTAATAAAGATACTGCGTCGAACTCATCGACCACGCTTCTGCACGAAGTCCAAGCTCGCTCTCGCCCGGTGCTTTCAAGGCATCTGTTAATTCTTCCCGACTCATCGTACCGGGACGAGTGTTGAGCATCTTTAGTCTGTCATTTTGAAGGAATGGATTATATCGATTAAAATCAACACCGCCACACCAACCTCCGTTAAGTGCCCTCTTGTAAAGCCCAGTCAAATCTCTCATCGTATTCTCTATTTGTGCCGGCGCTTTGGATTTCGAAACCATTTCCAACCGTTCAGGAGCCTCATTCACTACGGGCTCCGGCTTGACCTTCGGCGGTCTGCCGCGCTTTTTGGGCTCTTGCCCGTTTTTGACATTATCTGCCATATTCTGCTCCTTTCTTTTTTTTTAATTGTTTTGAGAGGACTTCGCCTCTCTGATACGCTCATTTAGGCGCTCGTTTGCCCTGCGAATATTCTCCTCAATTTTCAGAAGTTCTTTCTGCTTTTCTTGATTGATATATTCCGCAAAAGCGTTTTCGTAATTTTCCTTAAAGAAGACCGAAACAAGGTCGGACTGACCGACGCAAGACTCAAGTTTGACCTCTTCGCAGAAAAATTCATTTGTTATTTTTTTTGATAACAAATCGGTTAGATCTTTTTTGAAATATCCCCATCGCAAATATACGACGGGGATAAGCCCATCAAAAATCATATTGGATATTTTAGACAATTCTTCGATTAAATTATTGACATTTACCGTTGAAATATCTAAATGAATTTTGTAACATTGTGATTGAAAGTTGCCTTTTAATTCTTTTTCTTTATCTTTCACACTTTTACTCCGATCACCGTCTTCTGAACGGATTAGAACCGCCAGCAAACGGACTTCTTCTTTTTTGATTGTTTATTTTGTTTAATGTTTTAGAAGACGCGCCATAGAGTTTAGAAAAATCCATCACATTTTGCTTTCCGCCAAATTCGTCCTCTTTACGAAGAAGAGAAAGGATGTATGCGGCGGCACTAATGGTATCATTCTTGTTATTCACACACTATTTTAATATTTTTTGTTTCAATGGAAATATTTTTATAAAAAATACCAGTATTTAATAAAGAACTTATTTTTTCATTTCCCATTTTATATGCTCTAGAAATATCGGTTTTTGTATAAAAAATAGATTCCTCACTAGATACTCTATTATAAACAATATATTGAAGCTTTTCGATTTCAACTCTTGTTCCAGACTCAATCCAATAATAGCCAGAGGCAGTAATACCAGGTCTTTTAATCGACCTCCATATTTGAGAAACGCAAAATCCGTATTTTTGTGCCTCATATTTGCTACTAAATTCCCGAATAAAATTGCCATCTAAATCAAATTGTTTTATAGGTATCGGAAAATCTCTATTGTAATTATCATAATAATCCCAATCAACAATCCCAGAATCATATTCATCTTTATAAACCCAAATATAACCTAAGGCCGTTTTCTGGCGATTAACACGATTTGCAACAGATTTGATAAATCTCGCATTTGTTCCAAGTTTTTTGGCTGCAGTAGAAGCAGATGGAAATTCCATAACGATATTATGTTCCTTATCGAGAGCATACACTGCTCTCGGATGCTGAATTTGAATCATTTTTTGTATTTCTTCTTCAGTATGCTTGTACCCGCGAATTCCATCTCCTCCCTCGCACAAATTATATCCAGAATCTAATGAATCATAAAACTCTATCCAATATATTTCGCGTTCGTTTATAACATCTAAGCCACATTCTTCTATAATAAAAAATTCAAAATTATTTTCTCCGTATTTGTTCCACGCAAATTGAAGTTTTTTATTTGAATGTGTATTTGACCTAAGAGCGGTTTTGTGTTTTCCCCACCTATATTGGAAGTCATAAGTCTGTCCAACATATATTTTATCATTAACTCTATTTTTTATACCATATATTCCACTTTTCATTTTATTATCATTCCTTAAATAGTGTGCGGCAAGGTTCTTCCAAGAGTGTCTTTACACTCGACCTCGCCTCTCATATTTCATTTTTAGATTATAGTATGAGATCAGACTTTTGCATCCCGCTTGGTGCGAGTTTTCTCGTTAAGTCGTTCAGGCTGTATTTAAACTTGCCCCTCGTTATCCATCGCTGGACCTCCGAGTCAATTAGAGAAAATTTAACGTGTCCTATATTACTGAGACACGGTCGTCATGAGCTTTCTTTTCAACAGACGGAGCTAGGCCATATTTAATATTCCCCTTATCTGTTGTCATTTTTTTAATAAGTTTTATTTCCTCTTTCATCAAATCAATTTCAACAAGCGCTCTTCTATCTTCTGAGGTAATTTCTACTTCTCCGGACTCAAAATATGCCACACTTCCACGCGGACATGGTTCTGGCAATTGAATTAAATCTTGCGCCATCATTTCAGACAAGGCAGAAAACATTGAATTTTTGAACTTTTGCGGTGTATAAAGATGTAAAATTCCTTCTACTGCGTGAGGATAATTAAATCTTTCTTTCGAACTATTTTCATCATCCATATCAATAACTCCCCGATAAGTGTTGCCATATTTATCAGTCCAATCCTGTCGTAAGAAGTCAGCAATCATAAGACCTCCGCCTCCAGAACCAGGATCGACAAACATAATAATATTTTCCCAATTCGGAGCGCCGCCATTATATCGGACCATAACATCTCGAATAAAATCTACTGCTTCTGGCATCGTATATAATTTTTTATCTCCGTTGGGCAATAATTTAATCATATTGTAACCATTAACAACTCTTCCCATCCATCCTTTTTGTTTATCTTTCCATGCTTCCATAATTAGACAGAATGAGTTGTCTATCTGGTGAGCTGGGTCGATTGAAATAATGTATTTTTTACCGGATTTTGGATCTGGGTTTGTCGTTAAAGGTAAATATTGCTTTTCATTACGATAGATTGTATCACTAGATACAATGTTATCGACGCCACCGGTAAGATCAAACAAGTTATAATATTCTCGACGAGCTTTGTATTCATTTGAACGAAGAGCGGCATCAATTTCTCCTTGGGTCAAAAGCGGAGTGAAAGGCTTTCCTTTCATCGTTGGATGAAGCGGCATTTCGCAATTAATATCGCAAACAAAATAATCACGATACCCCATCATCATGCGTTTTGCACCCTCTTTATAAAGATTCCACAAATGTGTGCTTGTATCTTCGGCAGAAGAAAAATAATAACATTGATTCGGAATATTTTTCGGATAAACCAACGGATCAACGCCGGCTCGGAAGTTGGAATCAACCGCAGTAAAAGGCTCTGTTAAATCAAAAAACTCTTGATTAAGCTTTCCTGCCTCGTCATAAAAGTTTCCCGAAGAACGAATTGACACGAGTCCTTTCGGGCTGCCATTCAGTGCGGTGATACTCGACCCATTATATAAATCGACGTGCGGGTCGCCGGAGGCAGTTACAAAGCCGGTTGCATTGCCGTTGGTCTTTATCGTTTCTCCAAGAAATACATCATTGCCAGCAATTGTTTGCAAATTTCGCATTGCAATATCTCGAATCTTATTAAATAATTCATTCGCCTGACGTGCCGTTGGAGCCATAATATATGCGGCATAAGCAGGATAAAGTATCGTTTTCGCCATAATAATCAACGAAGCAATAAAAGATTTACCGCTCGCACGAGACTGAACATATATAGCCTTTTGGGCGGTCCAACCACCCAAAATCATATAACGCTGGTAATCCATCAACGGACATCCCAGAATTTCCTCAATAAACCAAACGGGATTCTGCCTTCCATATTGGATAATAGAACCCCATTTCTCCATTTGCTCAAATCTTCGAGCATTTATTTCAATATTAGACTTTTTATTATAGATGGAAATCATTCGTAGTCACCGTCCTTCGCACCATTTTTCGGATAATATGTCCGTGCGTGCGCTTTTTTGACGGCCTCCTGAACAACTTCTTCATCTGTAATTCCTTTTTCTTTTAAATCTTCAATATATTCATCTAAAAGCTCTTGCTTCACTTCCTTTTCACGAAGCAAACGATTCGCCTCTAACAATTCTTCAACTTTTGATGTTAAATTTCTAATCAATTCAGCTTGGTCTTCAATCATCTTCCGATAATCTTCGCCAGTAAGCTGAATTTGATTAAACATTGATTGAGCACTAATGTCTGCAACCTGTTGCATTGCATTGGATGTTTCGATGTCAAATCTATTAACAGCCAATTTGTCAAAATGATTTTCAAATCCGTCACGAACAATACTCGAAAGAGTTCCGGCCCCTTTGGCTTTCGCGGTCTGATATCTTTCAGCAAATCCGTGGTCTTTCGAGAAGTCTGTAACCATTTTAGTTTCTTTCGACTTCTGATCAATCAACTCTTTTAAAACCTTTGCATTATCAACCATCGACTGCGGCGTTGCCTGAAGTTCCTGAATTGTTTGGCCAATAACATCAATTCGATAAAACGATTTAACAATCTCGATTGCTGCGCGTTGACGAACAAGGTCTGTTGCCATCGCATCATCATAAAGAGTAATCAAATCCGCATAAAGACGCCCCCTGTCTTTTGCTGGTTCTTTATCAAACGGATCATAATGGAATTTTTCAATAATTTCCTGTCTATCCTTTCGACCCTGCTCAGACATCTCTTCCATTACTGAAAGATTTCGCTGCTTTCTAATAATGTATTCAAATGGAACGTCTCCTTCGTCCATAAACGATTTGCGTTCAAGTCGAGGATCGTCTTGAACAGCTCTTATATATAATTCATACGGAGAAATGAATTCGCTTACTTTTTCTCCGTTCTCGTATTCTCTATCTTCCTCCCACACACGATGTGCAAGAGCGTCGTCATAATAAAGACCAATAAAAGCACACAATCTATATAACGCTTTATATTGGTTCCCGTATTTTTCTTCCATACGCTCACAAAACTTAACGCAGCAATACATACAAAATGTTGCTCTTCTGCGCCCATTTTCCCCGACCACATAAATGTCTGCGCCGGAAACGTATGGAAATTCCTCAATTGTTCTGGTTGTCGTACAACAATCGCAAACCGCCTGTTTACGAGGCTTGTCGAAAAGCTCCATCGACTGATATTTTAATGCTGGCGGTTCTGGAGGTTTGTTCCCAACATACTTCCGGTCGCCAACGCGCTTCTTATAAATCATATGAGGATATCCCCCTTTCAATCACCTTTTAATCAAAAAATGAACCACCCGGAAATTCCGAGTGGTTCTTATAAATGTCTTCTCTGGGACTCTTCTACGAGAGGAGCGAGAAGTCCTGTCCTATAAAAGACCCGGCGGTTTGAGCTTCTATGAGAGGCTTGCCGGGTTCTGTCCTAATTTAAAATACAAGTATAACTTTCGACATGTCCGTATTTACGATGGAAGCCGTAAATCGAACAGCTTGCCTTCGAACCTACCATCAACTTATCCGCATACGGGCAAGAGCCGATAAAGCTTCCAAGTGTCAGTGTTTGAATATTATGATGCTCTCCTTCTGCCGTAATAATCTCGCGAGCAGAATGAGTATGTCCCAAGAATACATAATCGTAAAACTTACGATCTCTATTGGCAAGATCTTTGCTTACGGTCGCCGGGTTGTTAATCTGGTGTCCGTGCATTGCCTTACAATGGAAATCCCAAACATCAAATTCAAGACTGTCGCGATTTGTATCTCCAATAATCTGAATTCTTTCATTCAACGCAAGAACATCGGTCAAATACGCAAACATAACTTTTCCGAGATCTTCCGATGCGAGTTCGCTCGCTTTTGTCCCAAGCGGACGCAGCTGATCGTGATTTGAATAACAAACCATCAAAAATTCAATTCTACAATATGCACTCAACTTATTCAAGAAGTCGGCAATCAATCGAACTGCGACAACGAACGAGTCAACAACCGGGCCTTCGTTCAAACGAAGATCAGACAGTCTGATAAGTCCTTGAATTGCATCGCCTAATGACAAAATCTTCAATTTCGAGATATGCTTATTTTGAACAAAGTTAATCATATAACCGAGAAGAACCTCGAAACGTCTCGTTGCTTCCTCAATAGAATATGAATTATTTACTCCTTCAAAACAAGAACCAATATGAAGATCGGCAAGACCGAGAACATATTCCATATCTCCTTCATCGTTACCGTCATAATCAATTGGTTCGATATAATCAGGAGGAGGAAGTTGCTTGATTTGGTCAGCAATCAATCGATAAAATCTCTCAAACCGAGAATCCTGTCTCATCAGTCGATAATACGGGAGCTTTTCGGTTGCCGTCTGATATCTCTGACGAAGTTCAAAATCTTCTGCCGTAAAACTTACAACGGGTTCTTCGGCAATCGATTCGCTCTCCGCACTTCTTGCGCCAGCCTCAACGCCCTTACAATATGTGCGATAGTTCTTACGATACTTTGATTCACTGAAAGACAAATCCGTCTCTTCGTTAATAATATCTGCGATTTCCTGCCAAGTTAAACGATTCTGCTGACCGAGAGCACTCACTCGAATCATATAATCATCGATCGATTCCCCGTCTTTCATTTGATACTTTTCGTCTACCACTTTTCAATCTCCTTTTAATCTTATATTGTCTGCTGTCGGCAGACGAATTTTGTTTTGGAGCTGAATCTGGGGCTCAAACCCAGAACCGGCTGTTTACAAGACAGCTGCGCTATCATTGCGCCAATTCAGCATATTTGTCCTCGGACCCATAGGAAACCGAGGGACGATCTGGCTCCTTCTGCTGGACTCGAACCAGCGACATTGCGGTTAACAGCCGCACGCTCTACCGACTGAGCTAAGGGGGAATATGGGTAAGGGGAGACGTCGTAACGCCGCCCCTGCGAACGATTTCTCGTTCTGATAACTAAAATTCAACTTTTATTTATTATTTTTATTATTCTTCTTCCACTTAATGAATAAAGTATTCCCCGTTACAATCCACAAAAAAACAAAGAAAAACATAATAATTTCCCTGTCTTTTATTCACCTTTGGTTTTGAATTCCCCGTTACATCCTCGTTTTTCTAACCGCAATTCGTATTCTATTTTTTTCAAACTCTTTCCAACATTTATCGCAAATTGATCTTTTTGTCCTACAATTACCAACAAATTCTTTCCCACATTTTTCACAAACTAATTTTGAATCAAACCAACCACTATATTTTGAAACATCATATGCATTCCAAATTTCAAAGGAGATAATATCGTCTGATTGCTTTTTGTCTTCAAACTCATATACTATCGTCTTGTATAAAACGCCGCCCTCATTGTCCCACTGCTCTTTTTCTATTTTTTTAAATAGTCCAACTCGAACAGATTCTTCGACAATATCATTTGCCATAAACGGAGTTGTGCACGCAGGTGCATTTTTGGAATATTTAACGAGCTCGTCAACAAAAATATTTCCGACCTGATTTTTCCCAGTAAATTTAAAATAACACACCATCGCAAGAAGAATTTCTTTTTGCCATACTGTCTTTAACTGACAGGAATTGATCAAATCAATTTCTCTTTGATATATTTTCCTATTTTTAACCGGCGCTATCGTAACGCCTTTCAAGTTCTCCCGCTTTTGTGCAAAAACGCCTCTCCAACCATTGGAGTCTTCTCCGTGTTTCGATTCAAAAACTTCTTTCCATATTTCATATGATTCATTCATATTTTTGTGAAGTCGCTCTTTTAAATATTGGAGAATCCAGTTGTCTTGTGTATTTCCCGGAGGTCCTTCAATATATTTTCTCGTCGCAAGAATTTCCTGACAAGCTTTCTCTCTATCAACAAGTTCCATTCACAACCTCCCAAAACTTATCCGCGCATTCAGTTCCCAAAATATCCACAACTTTTTTCTCTCGGTGTTTTCCCGTCTGTTTCTCTATCGTCCAACCAATTGAATAATATGTCGAGACAGCATTTTTACTCCCGGTTACTCGCATCTTTAATCCGAACGGAACCAAATCGGCAAAGTCCTCACATTTCAATGTCTTCAATCCACCCAACTCCGCAAGCTCATCGATTTCAAAACGAATCCAACCGGACTCGTGCCAGTGAAGTTTTTCGAAGCAAAGCAATGAATAAAATAATCTTTTTATCTTTTCGTTCGGAAGCGATTTTAAGAATTCAATTTCAAGATCATAAAACGATATCGTAAATTCATCAAGCAATTGATTTTGAATTTTTTCGACCCAGATTTCTTTCATCTTCCCAAGAAGCTTTCTCTTTGCATCTTTATTTTTCACCGACGGCAGGAAAGAATCTTCGAGATCCTCCGTTGTTTCTGTCCCGTCTTTTATAAACGAATCATAAACCGCTTTGATTTCCTTATTTTTCACCGACAAACCTCCAACCATCTTTTTATTCATATATAGTATACCACAAAACCCGCTTTGTCAAGAGGTTTTTAGAAATTTCTCTATTTTTATTTTTCCTACTTCTATTATATACGCGCACACGCGCGTTATTATATATTATAA
>ULVW01043872.1_pt1 | contig 116289 bp, 104 predicted proteins | sample 1959801 | NCBI WGS metagenome assembly ULVW01 (sample SAMEA4835796, study PRJEB28245) | human gut metagenome | biome: gut microbiome; material: fecal sample | place: Denmark | collected 2008
TCACTTCACCTGTGGCAATCCATGAGATGGAGAAGATGAATACCAAAACAGTATTTGACAAAGATAAAATCGCACTCGTTCCTGACCATTTTGTTCCTAACAAGGATATTAAATCGGCAGAGCATTGTATGTGTGTAAGAAATTTTGCAAAAAAGCATGACATTACCAACTATTTTGAAGTTGGTGAAATGGGTATCGAACATGCCCTTTTGCCTGAAAAAGGACTTACGGTAGCAGGTAACGTTATTATCGGTGCGGATTCACACACTTGCACATACGGAGCACTCGGTGCATTTTCGACAGGCGTAGGTTCAACTGATATGGCAGCCGGAATGGCTACGGGACTTGCATGGTTCAAAGTTCCTTCAGCAATTAAATTCATACTTACAGGCAAACCTGCCAAGTGGATAAGCGGTAAAGACATCATTCTTCACATAATCGGAATGATCGGTGTAGACGGTGCTTTATACAAATCAATGGAATTTGTAGGCGACGGAATAAAATACCTTTCTATGGATGACAGATTTACAATCGCCAACATGGCAATTGAGGCCGGCGGAAAGAATGGTATTTTCCCTGTGGATGACCTTACAATCGAGTACATGAAAGAACATTCCACAAAAGAATACACTGTATATGAAGCAGATGAAGATGCAGAGTATGATGCAGAATATGTAATCGACCTTTCAGCATTAAAGCCAACAGTTGCTTTCCCACATCTTCCTGAGAATACGCATACCATTGACGAAGGTTTTGACATAGCAATCGACCAGGTAGTAATCGGTTCATGTACTAACGGAAGACTTGACGACCTTAGAATTGCAGCAGAGATCCTTAAAGGACATAAGGTTAAAAAAGGAATCAGGACAATAATAATTCCTGCAACACAGAAGATTTATCTTCAGGCTATCGAAGAAGGCCTTATTAAGACATTTATTGAGGCAGGAGCAGTTGTGAGCACTCCTACATGCGGTCCATGTCTTGGCGGTTACATGGGAATCCTTGCAAAGGGAGAACGTTGTATATCAACTACTAACCGTAACTTTGTAGGACGAATGGGACACGTTGAATCAGAAGTATACCTTGCAAGCCCGGCGGTTGCGGCAGCTTCGGCAATTACGGGTAAGATTTCATCACCTGAGGAGGTAATGTAAAATGAAAGCACATGGAACAGTATTTAAATATGGCGACAACGTAGATACGGACGTAATAATTCCTGCAAGATATCTTAATTCATCAGATCCTGCAGAACTTGCAACACACTGTATGGAAGATATTGATAAGGACTTTGTTAAGAATGTAAAAAAAGGTGACATCATTGTTGCAGATAAGAACTTCGGATGCGGTTCTTCGAGGGAACATGCACCTATAGCCATTAAGGCAGCAGGCGTAAGCTGTGTAATTGCAGAGACATTTGCAAGAATTTTTTATAGAAATGCAATTAATATCGGACTTCCTATTATTGAATGTCCTGAGGCGTCAAAGGGAATCGAAAACGGTGATGATGTAGAAGTGGATTTTGACAGCGGTATCATCTACAACAGAACAAAGGGCACTGAATTTAAGGGTCAGGCGTTCCCTCCTTTTATGCAGAAAATAATTGCGGCAGAAGGACTTATTAATTACATCAACAATAAATAAAGGAGACGGCCATGAGAATAGGAATATGTCAGACAGATATTTTTTTTGAGGATAAAGAACGTAACCTCAATGCAGCGGAAAAATATATAAAAGCAGTGTCTGACAGTAAGGTCAGGCTTGCCCTTTTTCCTGAAATGAGCATGACAGGCTTTACCATGAAGCCGGAGTGCTTTTATGAAGATGAAAAAGGACGGACGTATTCCGTAATGGCAAAACTCGCCTCAAAATATAATATTTATATCGGTTATGGTTATATAAGCCGCAAAAATAGCGGATATTATAACACTTATGTTATTATTGATAATCTTGGAAAAATAATATGCAGCTATGACAAGATTCATCCGTTTACTTATGCAGGAGAAGACAGGGTCTATGAAAAGGGCAGCAGCCTTTCCTTCTGTCAGATTGATGATATTACGGTATGCCCGTTAATATGCTATGATTTGCGGTTTCCGGAGCTTTTTATCAAAGCCTCAAAGAAAGCTGACCTGATTACGGTTGCAGCTAATTTCGGCGGACCAAGGGATGGGCACTGGCAGGTGCTTTTAAAAGCGAGAGCCATTGAGAACCAGACTTATATTGCGGGAATTAACAGAGCCGGTGAAGATGTTTCTACTTATTACATGGGACACTCCATGGCGGTATCACCTAATGGTGATGTGATTTCAATGGCAGGAGAAAAAGAGGACATAATCATTGCCGATATTGATAAAGAGGAAGAGTATGAATACAGAAAAAAATTTCCGGTAAGAAATGACTTCAGACCGGAAATCTATAAGAATTTGTAAGTTCGTATTTTATCAGAAATTTTGACTGAATGATATATGGACGCATAGGAGATAGCAGAGAGACTTTCCGGATAATTTTCCGGGAAGTTTTTTTTGCATCCGTTTTCCTTAAGACAATGGACTGCTTTATTGTAGGCGATGGCAGCTTCTTCCTCCGTCTTATATGTTCCCACAACAAAATTGCCTTTAATATGTATAACTGTTTTATAACGGGGCTGTCCTTTTTTGATTATCTTTTGGACACCGTAATATCTATTCACAATGTTGACGTTGCCATATCTGAAATCGTAGGGATTGCCGTTGGAAAAATAGTAATCCCGTCCGGGAACGGCATGATCCCTTATTCCGTAACGGCTTAAAATATTGGTCTGCATTCCGTATTCCGCAACAAAAAGATGGTTGCCCCGCTTCATAATTGATTTATCCGAAAAATAAAAAAGGTCATCAACGTCAAAAGTAAGGATTGTTTTTCTGTCCACATAATACAGGAAATATTTTTTGTACATATAAATCGGCGTATTAAAATATATGCCGTTGTCCCTGAGATTAATAAGGATGACATATTTTTTAAAAGGAAGATGGGTGGATATTTTTTCGTAATCCTCAATGGTGCAGTCACTTTTAAGGGTATACAAAGCATCCCTGTATGCACCTGAAGCGTCATCCGGATTATTAAAACTTCCGAGACTTATATGCTTTGATTTAACTGTTATTCCTGTGCGGTAACTTGCGGTTCCGTCTTTTAGTCTGGTGGTATATACACCGGGTAATTCGCTCATATATCCTCCTTGTATTATGTAATAATTTAAGTATACAGGAATGATATGTGGATGACAATATATAATGAGAAAAATGTAAGAAAGAAGATTTTCTTACATTTTACCTCGCACAATGATAAAAAAACAGCAGAAAATCATGTAAAAAGTGGTGACACATACCACTTTTTATACTTTTTCAGGCTAAAAAATGGGATAGGATTGCAGAAAATAACCATTCTTTTGTGAACTAAATATGAACATAAATTAATTATACAATAAAATATGCACAATAATTTCACTTTAAATCCAAAAAAATTATATAAAATGACGGACATAATTATTACAAAATTGTTACAGAGGTACTTTTTACCAAAAAAAGGGTGTTTTGTTGACACCCTGAAAAAAATCAAATTATAATCACCGTGTGTTAAAAATAAAAAAGGAAAGAGATATTGTATGATTAAATTTTTGAAAAAAAATATTATTATCATTGCTATGTTGATGATATCTGGAATAACTCTGGCATTTGCACCGGGTAAGAAATCAGATAACGATAATTCAACTCCTGAAACACCTGTTTCGGTAATGATTACTGAAGACAATAGACTTAATCTTGTAATGGATAGTTTTAATACGGTAAGATTTACAGATGTGGAAATACCGCAGGAAGAAGAGACAGAAACAGCAGTATCGGAAGAACAGACGGTTGAGGAAACAGAAACACCTGTTGAAGAAGAGACACAGGAGGCAGCAGCACCATCTTATGTAATTCCGTGTACGGATGAAGATTATAATAATTTTTTAAAAATAGTAGAGGCAGAAGCAACCGGAGGAGATATAATGTCAAAGATAATGGTTGCGGATGTTATTATTAACAGAGTAAGAAGTTCAAGATTCCCTAATACTATTACTGAAGTTATTTTTCAGGGAAACGGTGAGCAGTTCCAGCCTGTGGCGGACGGAAGATTCTATTCGGTTTATGTAACAAACGAAACCGTTGAGGCGGTTCAGAGAGCATTGTACGGTGAGGATTACTCCATGGGAGCACTTTTCTTTGCATCGAATTACAGTGTTAATGCCGGAGCATGGCATGTGTCGGCACTTACAAGATTGTTCGAGTATGGCGGACATGTATATTTTACATTTTAACGGTTAATGAAATGGTCTTCAAAAAATGATTGAAGACCATTTTTAGTTATGGTATAATATGATGAAGTTTAAAGATAAATATAAAGGATGGTATGGTAATGAGTCTGTTATATAGAAGTACAAGAAGTGCTGATGTTAAAGTAACTGCCTCTCAGGCAATTTTAAAAGGTCTTGCAGCTGATGGAGGGTTGTATGTACCTGAATCAATTCCGGCATTGGACGTTTCTCTTGAAGAACTTGCAGGAATGGATTACAGAGAAGTAGCTTATGAAGTAATGAAGTTATTTATTACTGACTTTACAGAGGAAGAACTTAAGAATTGTATTAATAAAGCATATGACAGTAAATTTGATACAGATGAGATAGCACCGCTTGTTAATGCAGACGGAGCATATTTCCTTGAATTGTTCCATGGCGCAACAATAGCTTTTAAGGATATGGCATTATCTATTCTTCCACATCTTTTAACAACAAGTGCCAGAAAGAACAATATTAAGAACGATATCGTAATTCTTACAGCTACATCAGGTGATACAGGTAAGGCTGCCCTTGCAGGATTTGCCGATGTCAAGGGAACCAAGATAATCGTATTTTATCCAAAGCACGGTGTAAGCCCAATTCAGGAGAAGCAGATGGTTACCCAGAAGGGCGATAATACATACGTTGTAGGAATTGAAGGTAATTTTGACGATGCCCAGACAGGCGTTAAGACAATGTTCGGAGACAGCGAATTAGCTAAAGAACTTGATGCTAACGGATTCCAGTTCTCATCAGCTAACTCTATCAATATAGGAAGACTTGTTCCACAGGTTGTATATTATGTATATGCTTATACAAGACTTCTTGCCAATAACGAGATTAAGAACGGTGACAGAATCAATGTTGTAGTTCCTACAGGTAATTTCGGTAACATTCTTGCCGCATATTATGCTAAGAATATGGGACTTCCAATTGCAAAGCTTATCTGTGCATCCAATGAAAATAAAGTCCTTTTTGATTTCTTCAAAACAGGAACTTATGACAGAAACAGGGAATTTGTCCTTACATCTTCTCCATCTATGGATATTCTTATTTCAAGCAACCTTGAAAGACTTATCTACAGAATAGCAGGTGATGATGCCAACGTTAATAAAGAGCTTATGGACAGCCTTAAGAAAGACGGCAGATATACAATTACCGATGATATGAGAGCCAAGCTTGAAGATTTTTACGGCAACTATGCAAGTGAAGCAGAGACAGCGGAAGCTATTAAGTCTATTTACTACAACACAGGCTATGTAATCGATACACATACAGCAGTTGCCGCAAGCGTATATAAGAAATACGTTGCAGAGACATCCGATGAGACTAAGACTGTAATTGCATCAACAGCAAGCCCATTCAAATTCACAAGAAGCGTAATGGATGCTATTGATAAGGCAAAATATGACAAGATGACAGATTTTGAACTCGTTGACGAACTTAGCAGAATCGCCAATGTTGCCGTTCCACAGGCAATCGAAGATATCAGGACAGCACCTGTTCTCCATGACAGAGTGTGCGATAAGACAGAAATGAAAGCTGTTGTTAAGGATATACTGGGAATTAAATAAAGACAAAAAGGGGAATTGGAAATGACAAAATTATATTCCAGAATGTTTCCTGTAATTCTAATTTTAATATTTGAAATAACTATAGCTACTGCAGCCCTTACCAATGTTTGGGCAGCAGTAGCTTTTTATACTCAAAAAGGCGGTAGTGCTTCACAGGATGAGATGTATTATGTAGCCGTTAATGATTATTCAGGTGGAAATATACAATATCAGGAGTATAAAAGTAATGCTGTAAAAAATGTAAAAGCTTTCTTTGATGATATATCGTCAGCAGATTGCCGGATTTGGGTGTATCCTATGGCATTAGAAGTATCTGACGGAGATAACGTGTTGTGCAGATTATATCTCAGTACAAATGAGGATGATGAATATTTTAATCAGGGCAAAGGCGTGTATGTAGGCAATGATATAAAATATTATTGTAAAAACAACAAGATAAAAATATATTCAGAGGAGTTTGACGTATTAGGATATCTTGACAGTGACGGATTTGAAAAAAATTCAATGATACATGCCAGATACGGGGACTTTTCTGAGGTTTCAAAGGAACAAATAGCAGATTATATTGTGAATCAGACGGTTTCGTCAAGCGGAAATAATTCCTTCACAATCTTTTCGGCAGACAGTAATATAAAAGAACTTATTAGAGCTGATGCAGAGAAATATAATATGGTTTTGAAAGAAGAAGATGACCAGGCAGAGGACGGCAGGATTGTATACAGCCATGATGTTACTAACAGAATTTTTAAACCTATTTTATTTGTCTTGCTGTCAATGGCATGTTTTGGGCTTTTAGTACAGACAATGATATGGTTTATAGACAGGGAAAAAGAAACGATAATCATTAAAAAAATATATGGAATCAGCATAACCCGGATATATTTTCCAATGTACATTGTTGCATTGATTTCGTGGATTTCCGGATCGGTAATTTCATTTATATTCCAGTACATAGTTGATTATCTGGTTTTAGGATATGAAAAAATATCCGTAATGAAATACACAATGGTTTCAACGGGTGCGTCGTTTATTTTAATCATATTTATTTTGTTAATAACGTCCCTTATCTATTATTGTAAATCAGATAAGATTATCAATAAAATTAACAGGGAGGGAAGCATATAATGAAGTTTAAATCTAAATTAAAAGTTGCACTGGATATGTGTATTAACGATAAATGGAAATTCAGGGCAGCACTTATTACTACCGTGGCATTTTTATGTATTGTAATGCAGATTATCTATATGACGTCAACGTCCGGCATTTACAAATCCAGAGTCAATATGGCACTTTCAAAAGATATAGAAGGGCTTTTATATGTGGAGTTTAAATCAGATGATGTCAATGGCAAAGAAATTATAGAATCAATTCCGGAGATTGAAAACTACGGAAACGTATATTTTGCCGGAATGAACAGTACGCCGGCACTTAAGAAATTAAGGGAAGTCCAGGAAGGTCATCAGGCTTTTTATTCAAAGGAAGAATATGAGGAATACGATGGCATAGAGACTGTGGTTATGTCAAAAGGTATGTGGGATGTCATGAATCTGAAGCTTACAGAAGGTAAAAAACCATCAGAATATGATACTTTGGGAAATGATACCCTTATATATTTGAGTGAGGTATATCGGGGAAAAATATCCTGTGGAGATACTTTTGAACAACAAAATATTAAAGGCGAGACTGTCAGAAGATATGTTGTAGCGGGTTTTCTCAATAAGAAATCGGCAATCATAGACAGTATGATATATTCCACAGGTAACAGCGAAAAAAAGGGAAGTTATTCCCTTAAATACGGAATTGTTGAAGTTGTACCCACAGTAAATTCTGATGGAATGTATGTTTATTGTGAACCCAAAAACTGTGAAGCTGTATCAGATAAGATTGAGACAGCAGCCGCATTAAATGATGACATAGTAAGAGTTATAAAGATATCATCGGTTATAAATTATATGGATAGAGAAAGTAAAAAAAGCACCAAAGGACTTTTTGAAGTCGCTGTTGTATTTGTACTTTTTATGGTTGTTTCACTTAGTTTTAACCAGACCTGCAGTTGTATCAGGCAGTCGGGAACTTATGGAATATGGATGGCAAACGGACTTGATAAAAAAGATGTCAATACAATAATCTTTTTGAAGAATTTGTATTCAGCGGTAATTTCAGTAATACTTGCGTCCGTACTCATGATGGTTTTATGGCATAAATTTTACTGTACCAATATGATAAACCATATGATAATCAATGAAGTTTTCACAAAGAAAGTTCTTGCTCCTGTCGTATTAATTTCATTGGCTGTTTCTGTGATTTCATCAGCCGCTCCGGTGATTATATTTAATAAAAAACAGACGGTAGATTATCTTCGTGGAGGTATACTTTAAATGATAGAATTAAAAAATATAAAGAAAGATTACAATTCCGGAAAAGTTGTAACAAGTGCATTGAAAAATGTCAATCTCAGGATAGAGGACGGCGAATATGTTGCCGTAATGGGTGCTTCCGGCTCAGGAAAATCTACTCTGTTAAATATTCTCGGAGGACTTGATAAGATATCCCAGGGTACATATTTTTATAATGACATTAATGTTGGAGCAATGAATAATAAGGAACTTAACAGGTTCAGAAAAGAACATATAAGCTTCATATTCCAGAATTACGCATTAATGAATTTTTATACCGTATACGAAAATACGGAGGTGCCCCTTATAGCCAGAGGCATCAGAAAAAAAGAACGTAAAAGCATGGTGGAGAAAGCCCTTACGGATGTGGGAATTATTGATTTGGCGAAGAAAACCCCGTCAGAAATCTCGGGAGGTGAAAAACAAAGATGTGCCATAGCGAGAGCACTTGTGGCAGATAATGACATAATCCTTGCAGACGAGCCTACAGGTTCCCTTGATAAGACTAACGGAAAAAATATAATGGACATATTTGATAAGTTAAAAGAACAGCATAAAACAATAATTCTTGTAACCCATGATGAATTTATTTCAGGATATGCAGACCGTATAGTGAGAATTGAGGATGGTGAAATCACCGAAAAATAATAAAAGTAGAATATTTCATGAAAAAGTGCTAAAATGATTCTATATTTTGTATAGCGAGGAATTATTAATGGCAACGAAGGTCAATAACGTGTATGATGCGTCATCTATTTCTATTCTTGAAGGTCTTGAAGCAGTAAGAAAAAGACCGGGAATGTACATAGGAAGCGTGTCAACAAAGGGACTTAATCATCTTATTTATGAAATAGCGGATAACTCTGTGGACGAACATCTGGCAGGATATTGCGATACGATATATGTAACGCTTAATAATGACGGAACAGCCACGATAACGGACAACGGACGAGGAATTCCAACAGGTATTCATCCAAAGGCAGGAATTCCCGCAGTGGAAGTAGTATTTACCGTACTTCATGCCGGCGGAAAGTTCGGAGACGGAGGCTATAAGATATCGGGAGGACTTCACGGTGTAGGTGCTTCTGTTGTTAATGCACTTTCAGAGTGGTTGGAGGTAAGAATTAAACAGGGCGGAATTGTATATGAACAGCGTTACGAAAGAGGCAAGGCTGTATATAAACTGCGTGAGTGCGGTACCTGCCGTAAGAACGACACGGGTACAAGTGTAACCTTTTTACCTGATAACACAATATTTGAAAAGACTGAATTTAAGGCTGAGAGCATAGAAAACCGTCTTCATGAAACGGCATATCTTAATCCCGGTCTTACTATTGTGTTTGAAAATGCAAGAAAAGGTGAAGAAAAAAAGGTAACTTTCCATGAAGAAGAGGGTATAACCGCTTATGTAAAAGCTCTTAACGAGAACAAAGAGGCAGTACATGATGTAGCATATTATAAGGGCAGCAGGGACGGAATAGAAGTTGAATGTGCATTCCAGTATGTTGACGAATTTCAGGAACAGATACTCGGCTTTTGCAATAATATCTATACCGCAGAGGGTGGAACCCACCTTACAGGTTTTAAGACCCAGTTTACGACGGTTATTAATAAGTACGCAAGAGAGCTTGGAATACTCAAAGAAAAAGACGTTAATTTTACGGGAAGCGATGTAAGAAACGGAATGACGGCGATTGTTGCGGTAAAACATCCTGAACCACGTTTTGAAGGACAGACTAAGACGAAGCTTGATAACCAGGATGCAGGCAAGGTTGTTGCGGACATTACGGCAGCGGAGCTGGTAAGGTTTTTTGACAGAAATCTTGAGACACTTAAATCAGTAATTGCATGTGCGGAAAAGGCAGCCAAAATTCGTAAACAGGAGGAAAAAGCCAAGACCAATCTTTTAACCAAGCAGAAATTCTCCTGCGATACCAATGGCAAACTTGCCAACTGTGAGAGCCGTAATCCGGAAGAATGTGAGATATTTATAGTAGAAGGAGATTCAGCGGGAGGCTCTGCCAAAACAGCAAGAAACCGTAAGACGCAGGCCATTCTTCCAATCAGAGGCAAGATTCTTAATGTAGAGAAAGCATCTATGGACAAAGTACTTGCCAATGCTGAAATCAAGACAATGATAACGGCTTTCGGCTGCGGTTTTTCCGAGGGTTATGGCAATGATTTTGATATCAGTAAGTTAAGATATAACAAAATTATATTTATGACGGATGCGGACGTTGACGGGGCGCATATAGATACTTTGCTGCTTACGTTTTTCTACAGGTTTATGCCTGACCTTATAAGGGAAGGGCATATATATCTTGCTACACCTCCTCTTTATAAGGTGGTTCCTAAAAAAGGACAAGGACGATACCTTTACGATGACAAGGCACTTGAAAAATACCGTAAAGAACATGAAGGCAGCAGTTTTACACTCCAAAGATACAAAGGTCTTGGAGAAATGGATGCGGACCAGCTTTGGGAGACAACACTTAATCCGGAGACAAGAATTTTGAAACAGATAGAAATTGAAGATGCCAAGATGGCGTCGGATATTACCTCAATGCTTATGGGTACGGATGTACCTCCGAGACGTGAATTTATACACACTCATGCCCATGATGCGGAACTGGATATTTAGAAGGAGAATATTTTAAAATATGGCTGAGACAATTTTAAAAACAGAATATTCTGACGTAATGCAGAAATCATATATAGATTATTCCATGAGCGTTATTACCGCAAGAGCAGTTCCGGATGTAAGGGACGGATTAAAACCTGTCCAGAGGCGTGTATTATATGCCATGAATGAGCTGGGACTTAACTACGACAAGCCTCACAGAAAGTCGGCACGTATCGTAGGTGACGCCATGGGTAAATATCATCCACACGGTGACAGTTCAATTTATGAGACCCTTGTTGTACTTGAACAGGATTTTAAAAAAGGTATGGCACTTGTGGACGGACACGGTAACTTTGGTTCAATAGAAGGTGACGTAGCCGCTGCAATGCGATATACGGAGGCAAGACTTAAGAAGTTTACACAGGACGTATATCTTAAAGACCTTGACAAAGATGTGGTTGATTTTGTTCCTAATTTTGATGAGACGGAAAAAGAACCTTCCGTACTTCCTGTAAGAGTTCCCAACCTGCTTATTAACGGAGCGGAGGGAATTGCCGTAGGTATGACTACGAGTATTCCTACACATAATCTTACGGAAGTAATTAATGGTGTGGAGGCATATCTTGACAATGAAGATATTACAACTACCGAACTTATGGAATATATTCCGGGCCCCGATTTCCCAACCGGCGGGATTGTAATTAATAAAAGCGAGTTAGCTGATATATACGAAAGCGGCGTGGGCAAGGTTAAGATACGAGGCAAAGTTGTATTTGAGCCCGGTAAAAAGAAAACCGATAAAGACAAGCTTGTCATAACGGAAATTCCTTATACAATGATTGGCACCGGAATCGGTAAGTTTATATCCGATGTTGTGGACCTTATAGAGACAAAAAAGACACAGGATATCACCGATATTTCTAACGAATCCTCTAAAGAGGGCATAAGAATTGTACTTGAACTGAAGAAAAATGCGGACGTTAAGAAACTTGAACATCTTTTATACAAGAAGACTAAGTTAGAAGATACTTTTGGTGTCAATATGCTTACAATAGCCGACGGCAGACCGGAGGTTCTTGGACTCAGGGACATAATCAGATACAACGTGGAATTCCAGTATGAAATTAACACAAGGAAATATACAACCCTTCTTAAAAAGGAATATGACAATAAAGAAATTAAAGAAGGCCTTATAAAGGCATGCAATATCATTGACCTTATTATAGAGATTCTAAGAGGAAGCACCAACCTTAAACAGGCAAAAAACTGCCTTATTTCAGGCGATACTGAGGGAATCAGATTTAAGTCTGACAAGTCCGAAAAAGATGCTAAAAAACTTCATTTTACGGAGAGACAGGCAACGGCAATTCTTGAATTAAGACTTTATAAACTCATTGGACTTGAAATAGAGGCTCTCGAAAAAGAATACGAGGAGACTCTCGCAAGGATAGCCGAATATGAGGAAATTCTCGGCAGTAAAAAGGTCATGAAAAAGACTATAAAAAAAGACCTTGAAAGAATTAAAAAAGAATATGGAATGGAACGCCTTACGGTAATAGAGGACGGCGAAGTGGCTGTATATGAGGAACCAAAGTTTGTAGAACAGGAAGTTGTATTCATAATGGACCGTTTCGGCTATGCAAAGACCATTGATACTGCATCTTTTGAACGTAACAAGGAGACAATATATGCCGAAAATAAATATGTTTTCAAATGTCTGAACACAGAGAAAATATGTATTTTTACGGATAATGGCAATCTTCACCAGGTAAAAGTAGTGAATATACCTTTTACCAAATTCCGTGATAAAGGAACTCCTATAGATAATCTTGGTAATTACAACAGTGCAGGAGAAGAAATTATATATCTTTGTGCGTCAAAACAGCTTGAAGGCAGAAAGTTCTTGTTTGTTACAAAACAGGGCATGATGAAACTTGTGGACGGAAGTGAATTTGATGCATCAAAGAAAACTGTTGCATCAACCAAATTAAATATTGGTGACAGCATAGCTATGATTCATGTTACGGACGCAGTATCTGAGATTACATTGGAGAGTGACGGCACTATAATCAGCAGCCAGACCGTTGTTTTACAGACAGAAAACGGATATTTTCTTAAGTTTCCGTTGAATGAGATTCCTGAAAAGAAGAAATCGGCAGCAGGTGTAAGAGGCATTAAGCTTGAAAAAGAGGATAAAATCGCAGAAGTATACCTCATACCTGAAAATGCTGATATTTCCATTGATTACAAAGGAAAAGAAGTATCCCTTAAGAAATTAAAGACAGCTAAAAGAGACGGTAAAGGAACTAAGTTAAGAGCATAAGAAAGGGTGATAATTATGTCAAAGGCAGAAGATTTAATTAATAATATCAATAAAGTAATTGTAGGAAAAAATGATGTAGTGGAGCTTGTAGTCACATCACTTATAACAGGCGGACATGTGCTTATAGAGGATATGCCGGGAACTGGTAAGACAATGCTTTGTAAGGCGTTGGCTAAATCGGTTGATGCAAACTTCGGACGAGTCCAGTTTACACCCGACCTTCTGCCATCTGATATAACCGGACTTAATGTATATAACCAGAAAACAGGAGAATTTGTTTTTTATAAAGGACCTGTTTTTTGTAATATTCTTCTCGGGGATGAGATTAACAGGGCAACTCCGAGGACACAGTCAAGCCTCCTTGAATGTATGGAGGAAAAACAGGTGACTATTGACAGGGAAACAAGACAGCTTGAAGCACCGTTTTTCGTAATAGCAACTGAAAATCCTATTGAGACTGCAGGCACATTTCCACTTCCGGAAGCACAGCTTGACCGTTTTCTTATGAGACTTTCCATGGGAATGATTGGCGGAAAAGAGGAAAGAGAACTTTTAAAGCAGAAAGCAAAGGGCGAAGTAATCAATAATATTGAAGCCGTATGTACCAGACAGGATATAATTGAGATGCAGAAAGAAGCAGAAAACGTATATGTGCATTATGAACTTATTGACTATATCTGCAGTATATGTGAGGCTACAAGGGAAAAGACGGATATAACGGCCGGGGTAAGCCCAAGAGGGGCAATAGCCCTTATGAAGGCTGCAAGAAGCTACGCATATATACATAACAGAAATTATGTTGTTCCCGAAGACGTCAAGGCCCTTGCAATTCCTGTGCTGGCACACAGACTTGTACTGTTTGAGGGTTTTGCGGGACGTAAGTCTTATGAAGACAGGATAAAAGCCATACTTGAGGAGATTGCTGTACCGACAGAAGATTGGAGTAAATAATATGACATTGATTTTTTTATTTATTGCACTTGTTATTTTTGAAAAAGTGTTTATAAGGTTATATGAAAAATCATGGAATAAAGGTCTTGGAATAAAAGTCGGTTTCCTTGAAGGCGCAGTAGATGAAGGAAAAAAAGGACATATAATTGAAGAAATTTACAATAAGAGTGCTCTCCCTATTCCTGTTGTAAGTGTAAAGTTTGAGCTTGATAAAAGCATTTCCTACATGGATAAGAGCAATGTTACCGTGTCTGACAGACAGTACAGAAACGATTCCATGTCAGTGAAGGCAAAAAGGGCATATAAAAGGGAATTTGAGGTTTTATTCTCAAAGCGTGGTGTTTACAAAATCGAGGACCCTGTATTAAGTACCAAAGACATATTTGGTGTGTACAGTTATTCAGAAAAGTATGAGCAGGAATCCCTTATTTATGTATATCCGTCATACAGCAGGCACAAAGAAATTATTGCACCCTATTCAAAAGTTATGGGTGAAGCAATTAAGAATAAATATCTCTATGAGGACCCTTTTGAATTTAAAGGCATAAGGGATTATACGGGAACAGAACCTATGAAAAAAATTAACTGGGGAGCTTCAGCCAGAACCGGAAGCCTTAAAGTTAATAATTACTATGATACAACAAGCCGCCATGCAGTTATTTTCCTTGATATTGTTAATGACCAGATATGGAAAAGGGATGACCAGCTTGAAGAATGTATAAGAATTACCAGAAATTATATGGAAACCTTTATAAGAAACCATATTCCTGTTGAAATAATCACCAATGGAATAGATGGTATTCTTAACAAGCCTGTAGTTTTTGAGGGCGGTTCCGATGGTGCTTATGTGGAAAAATGTCTTAAAAAGATGGCAGCAATCGATATTAATAAAAAGACAGAGAGACTGACATCCTATTTTACCCTGAATAAGGCAAAAAACGATGAGCTTAGTATTCTTCTTTCCGTAGACCAGTCGAAAGCCATGATTGACGCATACAGGGAATACCTTGGATGCAATGAAGGCGAATGGATATGTCCGATCTCATCAAAAGACGGTAGAAATATACAGGCAGGAAATATACATGTAACATATCCGGAGGTGGGACGATGAAACTTTCCAATATAACCAAACCGGTTACAGGCCTTTTGTTTTGGTCAATGCTTACATATATTTTATATTCGTTTACCGATTCATCATGGAATCTTGGAATATCAATGGGTGTTGCAATGCTTATTTTTATGCTTTGTTATATGATAAGGATTATGCAGAATAAAACAGCAAAATTTTTCCTGCATTTTGTTGTCATGACACTTTTCGGATTAGCCGAATTCGGAATGATACTTTACAGGGCACCATTGTTTATTATGTGGATTATTTTTATTATCCTGTCTATTGCAGCATCTTTTTCTGATAAAGATTTTATAAGTGATATGAACGGTGGATATATATTTATTTCCGTGGTAGTATATTTAATTGCATTCATTCACGGAACAACCGATATGCTTATATTGTACTTTATGGAAGCTACTTTTATAATGCTTCATTATATGCAGCAGACCGCCATAAGGCAGGAAAAAAATATAAAAACAATGTCTTCTTATTCGGTTATGAATGAGAAAGAGCTGTATTCCGAAAGCAGTAAAGTAACTTTTGTGTCGCATATGATACTTTATATTTTATGCATACTTATTGGTTTAATAGGCAGGATACCGTTTTTTTCAATGATTTGTAATAAAATTTTTAAAATATTTAACAGGACTTTTGATATTGTCAATAGCTTTAAAACCGGGGAGGCAACATACCCTTCGGATGACGTAGGTATTCCTGAAGAAAACATTGAGGTAAATGAGGAGCCTGTAACACCTGTCCATCCGGCATGGCGTATTATAGGAATTGTTGGTTTTACCCTTATAATGCTGTATCTTATTTTCCTTATTGTGGACAGAATAAGAACTTCAATAAAAAACAGGGTATATATGCCTGACCTTGATGTAAAAACAGAGGTAAAGCAGATAAAAGAAAAAAAGAAACTCAAAAAAAGAGAGAGAACAGACAGTTACAGAAAGGCAATAAGACGTATTTACAAAGTCCGTATCAAAAAGGGCAGGGGCAGAAGAAATGATGACCTTGTAAGCAAGACCCCTCATGAACAGCGCAACAAAAAAATATCCGAAGGATATGAGGTAAGCAGAGATTTTGTTGAAATGTATGAAAAGGCGAGATACGGCCGTGATAATGTGACAAAAGATGATGTGAGAAATATGCACAATCTTTAGCAGGTGTGATTTATGAAAAAAAATTATGAAATTGATATGTGTAACGGACCAATTACGGGAAAAATGCTTCGTTTTGCATTGCCGTTAATGTTGTCAAGCATGTTGCAGCTTTTATTCAACGCTGCGGACATAATTACCGTAGGTAAATTCGGAAGTGAACATTCTTTAGCGGCAGTTGGTTCAAACACGGCACTTATAAATCTTTTAACCAATCTTTTTATCGGTTTGTCAATCGGTGCTAACGTACTTGTGGCAAGGTTTTACGGTGCAAAAAACGGAGAAGAACTTAATGAAACGGTTCATACTGCCATGCTTTTAAGCCTTATTTCAGGACTTATACTGACAGTTACCGGCGTAATATTTGCAAGATATTTTCTTATATGGATGAAAACTCCGGCAGAGATACTGGATCTTGCAACTACATATCTCAAGATATATTTTCTCGGTATGCCGGCGATGATGATTTATAACTTCGGAAGTGCGATTTTAAGGGCGATAGGCGATACCAAACGTCCGTTATATTTTCTTGCGGCAGCAGGTGTGATTAATATTATTCTCAACATTCTTCTTGTTGTGGTATTCAGACTTGACGTTAAAGGTGTGGGAATAGCAACCGTTATATCCCAGACCGTATCTGCAATATTGATTATCAGATGCCTTGCGAAAAGCAACGGAGATATAAAGCTGGAGCTTAAAAAACTCAGATTCAGCCGGGGTAAGATTGGTGCCATTTTAAGAATAGGTCTGCCTGCCGGGTTACAGGGTTCTATTTTTTCGCTTTCCAACGTAGTTATCCAGTCATCGGTTAATATTTTCGGTCCGGTTGTGGTAAAGGGCAACTCTGCGGCACAGAACCTTGAAGGTTTTGTATACTTTTCAATGAATGCTTTCCACCATGCAACTTTATCTTTTACGAGCCAGAATATGGGTGCAAAAAAATATGACAGACTTGGCAAAATACTTAAAAACGGCTTATGTCTCGCCATATTGTTTGGCGCCGGTTTTGGCGGAACGGTAATACTGTTTGGCAGAAATCTTTTATCCATATATACTAATGACGGCGCCGCAATAAGTGCCGGAATGACAAGACTTTATATAATAACCGGAACCTATACTTTATGCGGAATTATGGATGTAATGGTTGGTGCAATAAGGGGAATCGGCTATACTGTACTCCCGACAATCGTATCCCTTATCGGAGCCTGTGCATTGAGACTTGTGTGGCTTGCTACAGTTTTCAGAATACCGAAATTCCATACGATTAACACGGTATATTTATCTTATCCCATAACATGGCTTGTTACAATCATAGCCCATGTTATCTGTTATATCATAATAAGAAAAAAGAATAGATTTGGAGAAATGCAATGAAATATTTTTACTATACAAGACATGGTCAGACAATATGGAATGTTGAAAATAAAATATGTGGTGTAAGTGATGTATCACTCACTGAAAAGGGTATTAATCAGGCAAGAGAACTGGGCAATAAAATTCTTGATGAGAATATCCATATTGATGAAATCCTTTATTCACCTCTTGTAAGGGCAAAAGAGACAGCCCTATACATTTCAGAAATTACAGGAATACCCGTAAGGGAGGAATCACGCCTTAAGGAACAGGCATTTGGAAAATATGAGGGAACACCACGTAACGGTGCAGATTTCAGAGTCTCAAAGAGGAATTTTATCGACAGCTATGACGGCGGTGAGACAATGCTTCATCTTGCACAGCGAATCTACAACCTCATAGATGACATTAAAAACGAACCTGGTGACAAGGTATATCTTCTTGTAGCCCATAACGGAATTTCAAGGGTAATTAATTCTTATTTCCATGACATGAGCAATGAGGAGTATGCCGATTTTGGAATAAGAAATTGTGAAATAAGGAAGTATGAGTTTTAGGGAGCAGGAATTCGAGGAGAAAAATTTATGGAAGATAATCAGTTGCTTTTTTGTAATATTACTTATATGAAATATTATAATGGGGATGATGAAAATGATAGGCCGGTTCATGGTGGAAAATATGTAGACAAAACCGGAGATGCTTATGAAAAGAATAATTTTCGCGAGGAAACAGATGGGTATTATTATGGATTTGTGGAAACAAAATATAATGATGGCTATGAAAGTGGAAAATATCCCAAAAAGATTCATATAGAAAAAATCAATTCTCAATATAAGGGTAAAGAATATATAGAAAATGTTACGGTTGTTTTTTGTGCTAAATCAGATATTTTAGATACTACAGTTATCGTTGGATGGTATAAAAATGCGACCGTTTACAGGGATAGAAAAACTATACACGGACGTCAATATAATATTAAAGCAAAAGTAGAGGATTCTTATTTAATACCGGTAATAAACAGAACTTATGTTATTCCAAGAGCAATAAATTCAGATGAAAAGATAGGTTTTGGACAGTCGGGTTTGTGGTATGCGAATAATATAGAAGAAGAAAAAATATTTGCTTTAAAAGTTAAGAATTACATTGATAATTATACACAGGAAGTATATCTTGATGCAGATAGAGTAATATGTGAAAAAAATACATATGAGATTTTGAATAAATATATGGGGACGAGATACAATGGATGGATGCAGGCATGTTGGCCTGAAAAGTATGCTGATAAGCAATTTAGAGTCTGGTTCCCTAAGCTTGCAAACACTAGAAACGAAGAGACTATGGCGGCAACATCTGGTTATATTAATATAATATCAGATGATTGGAATGAAATTGTATTTGATGACACCAGAAAAAGAGAGACAGAAGACGATAAACGGTATAAGTTTGATGGACATTCAATTGTTTTTGCAATGGAACCGAATAACGGCTTATATATTTTTAGAGGAATATATGATATTGATAATAATAAAACAGAATTGAATCATTTAGTTTATAAAAGAATTGCAACCAAAGTAAAAATAATTGGAGCACCGGCATTCAAAATAGAATTGATAGATGAAATTTGTGATGATATACCATTAACTTATGAGGAGCAGGAAAAGCAGGCGATATCGTTACCTGATGAAAGATTGTTCAAGATTGCCAAAATGTATGAAACTGATTCTCCTAAAAAAAGGAAAGTAAAGGAGACAGAGCAGTTTGTGAGAAATCCGTATATTGCTGAGGCAACAAAAAGAAGAGCAAATGGTATATGTCAGTTATGCAGAAAAGCTGCTCCATTTACGAGATCAGATGGGAATCCTTATCTGGAAAGTCATCATATAATCTGGTTATCAGATGGTGGAAGTGATAGTTTAAATAACACGGTGGCTTTATGTCCCAACTGTCATAGGAAAATGCATATTATCAATGACAAAAAAGATATTATAAAACTACAAAATTCAAATAAAAAAATAAATTTAACAGATTCGGATAATGTTGTTGGAAAAGAAGTATATCATGAAAAATATGGAATAGGCATTATCAATGCACTTGATGATAAAGTTATAGAAGTATATTTTAATACAACAGTGAAAAAATTTATGCGTGAGTCATTAGAAAATGGCACTTTAGTTTTGATGTAATAAGGGTATTCCATCAGAGTTTTGTTGGTTTGTTATTAAAAACCCGGCGAAAAGGGTAGATATTCCAAGTTCCCCCGGTCGCATTTCTCTACCCAAATAACGTAAAATCGGCGAAATGGTAGAGATTCCTGTAGCTGCCGGTTGGAAATCTCTACCCAAATAGCGTAAATCGGCCGAAAATGGTAGAGATTCCAAGTTCCGCCGGTCGCAAATCTCTACCCAAATAACGTAAATCCGGCGAAAAAGGTAGAGATTCCAAGAGCCGCCGTTCGCAAATCTCTACCCAAATAGCGTAAAATCGGCGAAAAGGGTAGAGATTCCAAGTTCCCCCGGTCGCAAATCTCTACCCAAATAGCGTAAATCGACCGAAAAGGGTAGAGAAATCCCAATAAATCTAGCATAATATGCAAAAAAACAGGTAAGGTGTCCGTTATTATGGACACCTTACCCACTTTAAATAACATCCTATTTCGTCCCAGTTGAGCCGAAGCCGCCCTCACCTCTTACAGTCTCGCTGAGAGAATCGGTAAGATTGAAATCAGCCGTAATAAAAGGGGTAATTACAAGTTGGGCAACACGCTCGGCAGGTTCTATTGTCTGTTCTAAATCAGAGTGGTTATGAAGTGCTATCATAAATTCGCCTCTGTAGTCAGGGTCTACAACTCCAACTTTATTAGCAGGGGCAAGACCTCTTTTTGAAGCAAGACCGCTTCGCGGATATATAAGACCGGCATAACCTGCGGGGATTTCCATTGCAAGACCTGTGTGTACCATGACGGTTTCATGAGGCTTAATGGTAAGCGGTTCGTCAAGACATGCATATAAGTCCGCTCCGGCAGCATATTCCGAACCGTAAGTAGGCAGAATAGCTTTATCGTTAATTTTCTTTACATTAATTGTTGTCATGTTCCTTTCCTCCGTAATATGTGTAACTATTTAGAAGGGTAGTTATACTGTGGTTTGACAGGTTCCCAGATAACAATATCACCGCCGTTTTGAAGGGTGGCGGGAACATCAATAGCCCTCTGGTTGCTTGAACCACGGAAATATGCGGATAAATCTTTTAATTCTTCAACGTAAGGACCATCCATAAGAACATCAATGCCAGAAAGAATCTCCTTTGTTTCCGGAATTTCATTAACCATGCGGCCAAGTATATCCCTGTCAAAAAGATAACCGCTGTATATCCATATTGTTTTGCCTGAACCGTAAACTTCCCTTACCTTGCGGATAAGAGGAAGAATTCCGGACTGGTTGGCAGGCTCCATCGGCTCACCGCCAAGAATTGTAAGACCGGAAATATAAGGTGGCTCAAGGTCTTTTATTATCATATCAATTTCTTTTTGGGTAAAGGGATTTCCGTAATTGAAATCCCATGTAACCTCATTAAAACAACCTTTGCAATGGTGGGTGCATCCGCTTACAAAAAGAGAAATTCTCACTCCCGGACCATTAGCAGCATCATTGCATTTTATATCTGCATAATTCATAACGTCCTCTTAGATATGTAATACTCTTGAATTAATTTCTTTTGTCTTACCTACGTTCCAAAAATTCTCGCCAAGATAACCACAGGTTCTTCTTGTAACATTCATTTTATTGTGGTCTTTATTGTGGCACTGAGGACATTCCCATTCAAGCTTATCGTTGATTATGATTTCACCATCATATCCGCATACCTGGCAGTAATCTGATTTGGTATTGAACTCGGCATACTGGATATTGTCATATATGTATTTAACAAGTTCTTCAAGAGCAGGAAGGTTATGTCTTAAGTTAGGTATCTCAACGTAGGAGATAGCACCGCCTGAAGAAATAGTCTGGAACTGGCTCTCAAATTTGAACTTAGAAAAAGCGTCAATCTTTTCGCGGACGTCAACATGATATGAGTTAGTGTAGTAACCCTTATCCGTAACATCTTTTATAACGCCGAATTTACGTTTGTCAATTTCGGCAAAACGGTAGCAGAGGCTTTCTGCAGGTGTTCCGTAAAGACCGAAACCTAGGCCTGTATTACGTTTCCATGTATCGCAGGCTTCACGGAGTCTGTTCATTACTTTAAGGGCAAAAGCTGTTCCCTTAGGGTCTGTGTGGCTTACACCGGTCATAAGTTTGGTAACTTCGTAAAGTCCGATATAACCAAGTGAGATGGTAGAGTAGCCGTTATGTAAAAGCGGATCTATTGTTTCACCCGGCTTTAATCTTGCGATGGCACCATACTGCCAGTGAATAGGGCTGACATCGGATAATGTACCTTCAAGTGCTTTATGTCTGCACATAAGTGCTTCAAAACATAAAGAAAGTCTTTCTTCCATTAATTCCCAGAAAAGCTCTTCATTTCCGTTGGCAATAATACCCATCTGAGGAAGGTTAATGCTGACAACACCCTGATTGAAACGACCTTCCCATTTGTAATTTCCGTTTTCGTCTTTCCAAGGACTTAAGAAAGAACGGCATCCCATACATGAGAAAACTTCGCCCTCGTAGTTTTCACGCATCTTTTTAGCGGAAATGTAGTCAGGGTACATTCTTTTTGAAGAACATTCAACTGCTAATTTGGTAAGATAATCATATTTACCACCCTTTAAACAGTTATGTTCGTCAAGAACGTAAATAAGCTTTGGAAATGCAGGAGTGATATATACACCTGCTTCGTTTTTAATACCTTGAATTCTCTGTTTGAGAATTTCTTCTATAATTAAAGCAACCTCATCCTTGTAAGGATCGTCCTCCTTGAGATTAAGGAAAAGGGTAACAAAAGGAGACTGTCCATTTGTTGTCATTAATGTATTAATCTGATACTGGATTGTCTGGACACCTGATTTCAGTTCATCCATAGTTCTGTCGGCAGCTAATTTTTCGATAGCTTCGTCAGAAAGAATATCAGCAAATTTTTCTTTATAATTCCTAAGAAATTTCTCTTTGGTTTTTCTTAAATACTTGCCAAGGTGGCTGATATCAACAGACTGTCCGCCGTACTGGCTGCTTGCAACAGCGGCGATAATCTGTGTCATAACGGTACATGCAACCTGAAAGCTCTTAGGACTTTCAATCATCTTACCGTTCATAACTGTTCCGTTATCAAGCATATCACTTATGTTGATAAGACAGCAGTTAAAAATCGACTGCACAAAATAATCAGCGTCATGGAAGTGAAGAATACCTTCCTCATGCGCCTTCGATATTTTCTCCGGAAGAAGAAGACGGTTAGTAAGGTCTCTTGATACCTCACCTGCAATAAGGTCACGCTGTGTTGAAGCAACAGCGGCATTCTTATTGGAATTCTCCTCCATGGCATATTTGTTGGTCTGCTGTATAAGACCGAGGATAGATTCGTCTGTTGTGTTGGATTTACGAATCATCTGTCTCTGATATCGATAAATAATGTACGTCTTGGCTAAAACGAATTTACGCTCTGCCATGAGTTTCTGTTCGATAATATCCTGAATCTCTTCAACCTGTAATGTGTTGACACCTAATTTTTCAATAGATGCCACAATGCCGTGAATCTTCTCGTCTGAAATTCGTTCACTTATAGGCACTTCATCGTTAGCCTTATGTATTGCGATTATTATTTTACCGCGGTCATAAGTTACTTCTCGCCCATCTCTTTTAATAACCTTCATATAAGTTTCCTCCCAAAACCTGTAAAGTGGAATCAAGTCCACATGGCATATTATAGCACCTGATATATACTATGTCACTATATTTTGTTGAATGTTTTTAAAAAATACAATTTATTACACAATATATTGTGGTGGCAATAATCAGACAATTATGGAACAAAAGCATACATTTCAGAAACAATACAAATTCCCTACACACAAATATCACAATTGCCAAATATATTTACTATGATGTAAAATATAGGTAAAGAAAGGTGGGTGGAAGTATGGCAATAGAAATTTTTAACCGGTATGAAAAGAAATATATGATTGACAAATCCGTATATGAAGCAATTACCGGATACCTTACCGATTACATGAAGCCGGACAGATATTGCGTTAATGGAAAGAAATATACAATATGTAATATATATTTTGATACGGATACGGATGAACTGATAAGACGTTCCATTGATAAACCGGTCTACAAAGAGAAATTGAGGCTGCGTTCATATGGTACTCCGTCTGATGACAGCGAAGCATTTATTGAAATTAAGAAAAAATACAAAGGTATCGTTAATAAAAGAAGAACCACAATGACCCTTAAAGAGGCTGAAAATTTCATATATAAAGGGATGATTCCGGATTCACCTGAAGTCAACAGACAGGTGCTTAGTGAAATACGCTATTTTCTGGATTATTACAAGGTGTCACCAAAAGTATATATATCATATGAAAGAAGTGCGTTTTACGGAATTGAAGATGACAGCTTCAGAGTGACGTTTGATGACAATATTCTTGCAAGAAGAGATGAACTTGACCTTAGAAAAGGGTCTTTCGGTGAACCGATTCTTGATAAGGATAAATTGCTCATGGAGGTCAAAACATCAGGCGGAATGCCGATGTGGTTTCTGCCGGTTTTGTCGGAATATGGGATTTATCCTATATCGTTTTCAAAATACGGAACAGAATACAGAAACTATTTTACAAATTATAAAGGAGACATAACTTATGTTTGAAACAATTTTAAAGACGACAGACGTGTCTATAATACCGATGCCCCAGTCACTTATCTGTATGGGAACAGCACTTATACTTGGACTTGTTATTTCTATATGCTACATGTGTACCCAGAAAAAAGGAAGTTATACAAAGGATTTTGCCATAGCACTTACAATTCTTCCCGCTGTTGTTGCAATCGTAATCATTCTTGTAGGAAGTAATGTTGCCAGGGCATTTTCTATTGCAGGGGCATTTGCACTTGTAAGATTCAGAAGTATTCCCGGCAATTCAAAAGATATTGCGGTAGTATTTCTTACTATGGCCATAGGACTTGCCACAGGACTTGGATACATAGCTTTCGGTGTGATGGGAACAGTACTTATCGCTCTGGTTATCGTAATTCTTTCGGTATCCGGTTTTGGGGAAAATAAGAGCGAAGAGAAATTATTAAGAATATTGATTCCTGAAAGCCTTAATTATAAAGATACTTTTAAAGATATTTTTGATAAATATCTGAATTATTACGAAATGAAGAATGTCAAAACAACCAATATGGGTTCAATGTTTGAACTGCAGTATCTTGTAACGGCAAAAAAAGATATGGATGAAAAAGCATTTATCGATGAAATCAGGTGCAGAAACGGCAATCTTAATATTTCTCTTGGAATGATGCCGGACAAACACGATACAATGTTGTAAAACTTTCTTGACATTAGCATAAAATAAATATAAATTAAATCTTACAGGTATAAGCCTGTAGGATTTAATTGTGGAGGATTCATTAAATGAGAACATATTATTGTAAAAAATGTGGAACAGCTAATGAAATTGAGGAGACTATGGAAAAGTTTTTCTGTGCCAACTGCGGAACAGAGAACAGTGTACCACAGAAAGTGTCATCAGATACTGCATCAAAGCCTGTAAGCGGTGATAAGCCGGCAGAAACTTCATCTTTTATTTATGGCAGTGTGGATATGGCAGCAAGCAAAGAACCGGATGAGAAAACCGAACAGAATACGGCCGAACCTGTGCAGCAACCTGTATATTCCTATGGAGAACAGAATATTGCATCGGGTTCATATACAGAACCTGTATCGTCAAAGCCTGTTAAAGCTAAGAAGAAAAAGACAGGACTTATTGTTACACTTGTTGTACTTGTGGCAATAATCGCAGCGGCAGTTGTTTTACTTATTACACCTGTTAAATCACCACTTCCTATTAAATTCAGATGTGATGACTGTAACAAGATAAAATATAGTGAAAAATATGAGGTAGAATACGAAGATACAGGAAAAGTTGAAGAACGCTATATCTGTAAGGACTGCTTTGAGGAAAACGGATACGAGGAACAGTAATGTTAGAACTAAAAGAAAATGTTCTTGATACGGATACATATCTATATCTTAGAAAAAAAGTAGGCTGGATAAAGCTTACGGATAAACAGGCAGAACAGGCTGTTAATAACAGCCTGTTTACTGTGTGCGCATACCTTGACGGTAAACCTGTGGGAATGGGCAGGGTAATAGGTGACGGAGCCGTAATATCCTATATCCAGGACCTCGTTGTTATACCTGAGGCACAGAAAAAAGGAATAGGAAGACAGATACTTTTAAGGTTGAAGAAATTTGTGGAAGAAATCACTGAGCCGGGAAGCCGGATGATGCTATGTCTCATGTGTGCCAAAGGCAGGGAAAAGTTCTATATAGACAACGGTTTTACCGCAAGACCTACGGACAAGCTGGGTCCGGGTATGATTATATATATCGATAAAGATAAAGATGGTAACAGGGAATCACAGACTACATAAGTGATTCCCATTTTTCATATAATTCGTTCTGCTTCTGTTCAAGTTCTGATTTACGGCTGCTTAATTCCGTAAGTATATTTATGTCAGTATATATTTCTTCTTTTGTCAGCATTGAATCAATTTCCGAAAGTTCTTCATCAATTTCCGAAATTTCTTTTTCACATTTTTCAATTTCATTTTTGCGACGGCGTTCTTTTGCCTGTTCTTCTTTCTGAAGTATACGGTCCTCTTTGGAAACGGAGACAGTAACTGCAGCTTTGGAAGAAACAGAAGCGGGGGCCTGTATATTTTTTTCCAGATAATAGTCATAATTACCTATGTAATTGGTAATTGTGTTGTTTCTCAAATCCAATATTCTTGTGGCTACCGTGTTAATAAAATATCGGTCATGGGATACAAAAAAACATGTTCCAGTGTATTTATTAAGTGCACTTTCAAGGATTTCCTTTGATGCCATATCAAGGTGATTTGTTGGCTCATCAAGGAGCAGAAAATTAGCATTGGAAAGCATTAGCTTTGCTAAGAGGACACGGCCTCTTTCTCCGCCGCTTAATTCACCGATACGCTTGAATACATCATCATCGGTAAAAAGAAAGGCAGCTAGTACGTTCCGCACCTTAGTATTATTCATGTCAGGGTAAGTGTCCTGAATTTCATCAAAAATTGTTTTGTTCATATCAAGTACCTGATGTTCCTGGTCGTAATAACCGCAGGTAACATTGGCACCGAGACGGCAGGTTCCGGAATCTGCATCAATTATTCCGTTTATTATTTTTAGAATGGTTGTTTTGCCGGTACCATTGGCGCCAATCAGGGCAACACGCTCACCACGTTTGATCTCAAAACTGATGTCATCAAATAAGTGGTTACTGCCAAAACTTTTTGACAGGTGGGAAACCGTAAGAACATCATTACCGCTTACAACTGAAGGCTCTAAATCAATACGCATGCCGGAGGATTCCGCTAAAGGTTTGTCAATAACTTCCATTTTAGACAGAAGTTTTTCACGGCTTTCCGCACGCTTTATGGATTTTTCACGGTTAAACTGCTTTAACTTGTCAATAACTTGCTGCTGGTGTTTGATTTCACGCTGGTTATTAAGGTAGGCTTTCATTTCAGCGTCCCTTAAAGCAGCTTTTTTAACAGAATAGTCGGAATATGAACCTGAAAAAACAGTGACACTGCCCCTGTCAATTTCAATTACTTTTGTAACAATCTTATCAAGAAAATAACGGTCGTGGGATACAATGATTACGCTACCCTGATAATTTTTAAGGTATGTTTCAAGCCAGCTTATTGATGGCAGGTCCAGGTGGTTCGTTGGCTCATCAAGAAGCAGTATGTCAGGCTTTGTTAAAAGAAGGCGGCATAGTGCAACACGGGTTTTCTGACCTCCTGAAAGGGAAGATATCTTTTTATCAAATTCATCCTCTGTAAAGCCGAGTCCTTTTATGACTCCTGCTATTTCACTTCTTACTGCGTATCCGTTCTGCTGCTCAAATTCGTGGTTTAATCTTGTATATTTTTCGAGCATTTCATTGAGAACATCGTCCTTGGCATTCTTCATATCTGTTTCCAGCTGCCTTATGGAAAGTTCTAACGACATTACGTCCTGTTTTACTGAAAGAACTTCTTCATAAATGGTGTTATTGCCGTCGATGCTCTGATGTTGGGCAAGATATCCCATTGTTTTGTCCTTACTGATTGTAACGGAACCGTCATCGGGAGCGAGCTCACCTATTATAATTTTTAAAAGGGTGGATTTACCTACGCCGTTGGCACCTACAATAGCTGCCTTTTCACCATCCTCAATGTGAAAGGATACGTTATTTAGAATCGTGTTATCTATAAAAGTTTTACTTATGTTGCTGCAATTTAAAATCATTTCTATAACCTGCTTATTGTGTTTTTTACCAGAGTAACCATATTAAGTTCTGCTTTTTTTGCTATGGCTGTGACTTCACTATGGGATAATTCTGTGGAAGACAGACCGGCTGCCTTATTGGTTATTAAAGATATACCAAGTATTTTCATACCGCAATGCCTTGCCACGATTGCTTCGGGAACAGTTGACATACCGACCGCATCTGCACCAAGAATGGCAATGCCTCTTATCTCGGCAGGAGTTTCATACTGGGGTCCTCTGAAAAAACAGTAGACACCTTCATCTACGGGAATATTGTGTTCTTTTGCCGTCATTCTGGCAGCCTCAATGTATTCTTTTGTATATACTTCTGTCATATCCTTAAAACGCGGACCGAATTCATCAAGGTTAGGTCCACGGAGAGGAGACGGACACATATAGCTTAAATGATCTGTGATAAGCATTATTGAGCCGGGATTAAGACTTGACTTTATACCGCCTGCTGCATTGGTAACAATAAGTTTTTTGATACCAAGCTTCGCAAATACCCTTATAGGAAGAGTAACGGCATCCATATCATGTCCCTCATAATAGTGGAATCTGCCGCTCATAACGATTACTTTTTTATCTGAAATCATACCGCATACAAGTTCTCCGGCATGTCCCTTAACCGTTGAGGCGTGAAATCCCGGAATATCGCTGTATTTAATAACAACAGGGGACTGGACCTCGTCAGCTAAAGGGCCAAGACCTGAACCGAGTATTATAGCAATTTCCGGTGTAAATTTAATTGAATCTGCTATATATTCAGCAGCATTGTTGATAACATCAATAATATTTTCCATGTGTAATCCTCCGTCACAAAATAATATAAAGGAATTGCTCCATTGCTGCGCAATTATTGCAATTCCCGCCACCTCAAACTCCCATAAAATACTGTATGCACAGCATTTTATTCCGTTTTCGGTGTCTGTTGCGTCATAGGTCAGAATTACTCATTCGTGCAAGCACAATCGTAATTCTGACTTCGTTAGAAAACGATATAAAGGAATTGCTCCATTGCTGCGCAATTATTGCAATTCCCGCCACCTCAAACTCCCATAAAATACTGTATGCACAGCATTTTATTCCGTTTTCGGTGTCTGTTGCGTCATAGGTCAGAATTACTCATTCGTGCAAGCACAATCGTAATTCTGACTTCGTTAGAAAACGATATAAAGGAATTGCTCCATTGCTGCGCAATTATTGCAATTCCCGCCACCTCAAACTCCCATAAAATACTGTATGCACAGCATTTTATTCCGTTTTCGGTGTCTGTTGCGTCATAGGTCAGAATTACTCATTTGCGCAAGCACAATCGTAATTCTGACTTATGACGCTTATATCGTTAAATTATATCTTAGATAACAAAGGATTGCAAGAAACATAAAAACAGTGGTATAATTTATGAAAATATTTTTTGCGAGGTATAATGACGTGTTAAAATGTGAGAATCTCGTTAAGGTGTATTCCGGCTGCAGAGCCGTGGATGGACTTAACCTGGAACTTGATGCGGGAAGGATATATGCACTTCTCGGTCCGAACGGAAGCGGTAAGTCGACTTTTATGAAGATGGTGGTCGGACTTATTAAACCTACAGAGGGAAAAATCTATCTTGACGGGGAAGAAATCTCAGACAAGACAAGAGCTAGAATTACATATATGCCAACAGAAAATTATTTCTACAATTATATGAGAATTAAGGATATAGCATCCTTTTACAAAGACTTTTATAATGATTTTGACGAGGACAGGATGTATGGATTGCTTGACAGAATGGAATTACATTTTGATGGCAAGGTAAGAAATATGTCAACCGGTATGCTTGCAAAGCTTAAAGTAGCGGTAGCAATGGCAAGAAATTCAAGAGTTATTCTTCTTGATGAACCATTGAACGGTATAGATATAATTGCAAGAGAACATGTTATGAATACAATAACCGGATATAACAACGAAGATAAAATAATTATTGTATCAAGCCATCTTGTTGATGAACTTGAGCATGCGGCAGGCGGAGCTGTTTTTATAAAAGACGGCAGAGTTGTTATGGCTGGCAATACGGAAGATATCAGAAGTTATAATGATAACAAATCCCTTGTCGACTTATATAAGGAAATTTATGGAGGAATGTATAATGGGCAAACTTATTAAATATGAATTCCGTAAGGATTCCGGCACATACCTTACATTGTTTGGTATTCTTGTGGTTACTGAGATATATTTTCTTATAAGCTTTTTACTTAAAAGCGATAATCATATGGTACTGGCACTTGTTCTGGCCGAACTTGGAGGGTCATTCGGTATTCTGGCACTTATGATCAGCGGAGCTGTGTCATATTCTAAGGAAATCAACTCAAAGTACAGTTATATGACTTTCATGACACCTAATTCAACATATAAGATTGTGGGAGCCAAATATCTGTCACTCCTTATTGTTACTGTGGCAGGCACATTAATATTCAGTCTTTTTCTCGGACTTAATATAAAGCTCATAACAGACAGATATAAGGAAATACATATAATTACCTCAGAACTTGATGAACTTGGGAGGGCATTTGGATTTAATACGGGTTCATATATAGCTTCTTTTCTGGCAACACTTGTTACTATGATGATAAGTTTTTTATTCAGCGTGAGCTGTGCATATGTTGCCATAACTCTCAGTACAACTATTCTTGCGAACAGAAAAGGCAAAGCTTTTTTATCTATAGTATTCTTTTTTGTGATAGTTATATTGACATCGTTTATAGCAGGCAGGATTCCGGTAGTGGATTACGGAGATACATTTTTACAATATCTTGCAGGTAATATTTATGTTTATTTATTCAGATTGTGCCTTATTGCAGGCAGTTATCTGTTTGTATCATATATGTTAAAAAAGAAAATAAGTTTATAGTCTGACAGTATGGAGGGATTGTGTTGGAAGAAAACGAAATATCACTTGCTGTTATCAAAAGACTTCCAAGGTATTTCAGATATCTTGAAGAACTTATTGACAGCGGCGTGGAAAGAATTTCATCAGGCGAGTTAAGCCGCAGGATGAATGTTACAGCATCACAGATAAGGCAGGATCTTAATAATTTTGGAGGCTTCGGGCAGCAGGGTTACGGTTATAATGTAAAATATCTTCACAGTGAGATTGCAAAGATTCTCGGAATTGACAAGATTCACAGTATAATAATCGTAGGTGCCGGAAATCTTGGCAAAGCACTTGCCAATTATGCTAATTTTGAAAAAAGAGGTTTTGTCGTAAAAGCAATGTTTGATACCAACGAAGCTCTTATCGGTAAAGAATGCAGAGGCGCAGTAATCAGACCGATGAGTGAAATGGAAGCTTTTATTAAAGATAATAATATTGAAATCCTTGCACTGACGATTCCAAAAGGAAGTGCAACGGAGGTAGTCCAGACTGCGATTAAGGCAGGAATTAAAGGAATATGGAATTTTGCCCATATTGATTTAGAGGTGCCTGACAATGTGGTGGTTGAAAATGTACATTTGTCAGAGAGCCTTATGACACTTTCTTATAATATTACGAGGTTGCACTAGATAAATGTCAATAACGATAGAAGATGTAAAGAAAAATGTTGCATATAAACAATTGCCTATAGTTATTCTTGATGAACGTTGGCACAGGCTTTTTCCTGAAAAAGATAAGTCGCCTGAAGTAAAAAGACTTGAAAAAAATCTTGGCACCCTGCTAAAAAGGCAGGGACAGATAACCAATGATTTAAAGGCTTTAAGAAAAATTAAAAGCGACATTATGAAGGAAATAATTGATAATTCCGCGGATATAGGAGATACTGATGCCAAACGGAACAAAATAATGGCGCGTGACCAGAAACTTGTTCTGGAAGCCAAAGAAAAGATAGAAAAGCTTGAACAGGAAGAAATCGAAATTCCGGGCAGGATAAGGGACGCAAATATTGAACTTGTAATTCAGGGAATAGATGAATGTTACAGGCGTATACACAACAATTATGACGATATCCAGCTCTTAGGAAAATGGATAAATGAGATGAGAGTCGAGCTTAAGAAAAAGGTTCTTATAAAACAGGATAAAGAACTGAAGAACACAGAAATTTATTCATATATGCACGACCTTTTAGGTCCTGATATGATAGAAATATTTGATAATAAAAAGGGATAATTATGAAGTATGCATTGACAGGCAGAATGTCAAAAGAAGTTGATAGATTTACAATTGATAAGATGGGTGTTCCGTCTTTAGTTCTTATGGAAAGAGCGGCAGTCAGTACAGCTATGAAGGTTGCAGAGATTGTTGCTCTTTTCAGACGTAATGTAAGAATATTGGCGGTATGCGGTAAAGGCAATAACGGAGCTGATGCAGTAGCCGCAGCAAGGATATTGTCATGGCAGGGCGTGGCTGTTGATATTGCCGTAATAGACGATGACAGAAAGGAAACGGAAGAATTTGCCACACAAATGACGATTGCCGGGAACAGTGGTCTCAACTTTGTGAACGTTTCTGCCATACCGGAATATGATATAATAATAGATGGTATTTTTGGAACAGGGCTTTCAAGGAATGTCGAAGGAATATATGCTGATGTGATAGATCTGATTAACTGTTCCAATAATGTTGTGGTAAGTGTTGACATTCCGTCCGGCATAGATTCCGAAACGGGAGCGGTTCTTTCTAAAGCCGTTAAAGCCGATGCCACAGTGACTTTTGGTTATAATAAGGTCGGTAATATGATATATCCCGGCAAAGAGTTAAGCGGGGAAGTCACGGTAGCAGACATAGGTTTCTGCCCGGAAGCAATCAAAACACTTAATCCATGTATGTATTTTACAGAAGATGATTTAAGAAAAATACCAGACAGAAAAGCATATTCCAATAAAGGAACCTACGGTAAAATTCTTGTCATTGCAGGAAGCCGTGATATGAGCGGAGCCGCATATTTAAGCGGAGCTTCAGCCTATAGGACAGGTGCGGGACTTGTGGAGATTCTTACCTATGAGAGCAATACGGATATAATTAAGAAACTGCTTCCGGAAGCAATTGTAACGGGTTATAACGAAGATAATTATTGCTGTATGCTTGAAAAAAGTTTAAAGAAAGCCACATGCGTTATTATTGGTCCCGGACTTTCAAAAGATATAACAGCACATAATATAACGGAAGAGGTCCTTAAGCGCTGCGAAGTCCCACTTATTATAGATGCGGATGCGTTAAATATTATTGCCGAAGATATATCATTATTGAAAAGTTATTCCCATGTTGCTATAATTACACCACATATCGGTGAATTTATGAGACTTACGGGGCTTACCAAAGAAGAACTTCTAAAGGATAGTGTTGCAGCTGCAAAATGTTTTGCACAAGAATTTAACGTCATTCTTGTTATGAAGAACGCAGTCACTGTTGTCGCAGAGCCTTGTGAAAATGGCAGGGCATATATAAATTCCTCAGGAACAGGAGCAATGTCTAAAGCAGGCATGGGCGATGTACTGACCGGTGTTATTGCGGGAATGCTCTCTCTTAGGATAGAACCATTTTCAGCAGCCTGTATGGGTGTATATTTACACGGAATTGCCGGTGAGATAGCGGAAGAAGAACAGGGTTCACATTCTGTTATGGCAGGAGACGTTGTAAATATACTGGGAAAGGCAGTTAATAAATAGTAAAGGAAAATTGAAATGAAAGAATTTACAAGGACATATTCGGTTATTCATCTTGATTCGATATACAAAAATATAGAAGAAGCAAAAAAAAGAGTCGGTAGTGACACCAAAATAATGGCAATTGTAAAAGCCAATGCTTACGGACATGGTGCTGTGGAAGTAGCAGGAGCAATCAAAGATAAAGTATACGGATTTGCCGTTGCAACCGTAAGGGAAGCTCTTACATTAAGGGAAAGCGGCGTTGACAATCCGATACTTGTACTTGGATATGTATGCAAAGCAGAATATGAATCTGTCATAAGAAATAATATTATTTTTGCCATGCTTACAAAGGATATGGCAAAAGATATATCAGAATGTGCCGTAAGGATAGGAATTACAGCGAAGTGCCATATTAAGATTAATACCGGAATGAACAGAATCGGTTTTCCTGTAAATGAAGAAGCTATAGATGATATAGCAGAACTTACAGGTTATGAAGGACTTGACTGCGAAGGAATTTTCATGCATTTTGCAACGGCGGACAGCGCGGATAAAAGTTATGCAAAACATCAGTTTGAATTGTTTATGGATGTTATCTCAAAACTTGAAAAAAGAGGCATCCAATTCAAAATACGACATTGTGCCAACAGTGCGGCAATAATCGATCTGCCGGAATATAAGCTTGACATGGTAAGGGAAGGTATTATTTTATACGGACTTAAGCCAAGTGACGAAGTGGACGCATCAATGAAATATTACCCTGCGCTTGAACTTAAGACCCATGTTATTTTTGTAAAAGAACTGGGTGCCGGTGAAAGCATAAGCTATGGAAGAACTTTTGTGACAGACAGACCGATGAGAATTGCAACTGTTGCGATTGGATATGCCGACGGCTATCCAAGGTCGCTTTCCAATAAAGGATATGTACTTATCCATGGAAAAAAGGCAAAGGTTGTCGGCAGGGTATGTATGGATCAGATGATGATTGATGTAACCGATATACCGGATGTTAATGTTGAAGATGTGGTAACGGTTGTCGGAAAAGACGGCAGCGAAGAGATTACATTTGAAGAAGTAGGAGAACTTTCAGGAAGATTTAATTATGAATTTGTATGTGATATTTCTGAAAGAGTAGAGAGAAAATACGTTTAGTATTGAATAAACACACATGATACTGGAGATAATGCTTATATCATAAACGAAAGGTCGTGTGTTACTTGAATATTAAAAGGGGAGACATTTTTTATGCTGACCTAAGACCTGTGGTTGGTTCTGAACAGGGTGGTGTAAGACCCGTACTTATTGTCCAGAATGACACAGGGAACAGGCACAGTCCCACTGTGATAATAGCAGCAATTACCTCACGAATGAAACATAAACTTCCGACGCATGTTGAAATTGATTCAAAAAGGTATGATATGATTAAAGATTCCGTTATTTTACTCGAACAGTTACGAACTATAGATAAGGCAAGACTTAAGGATAAAGTATGCCATCTTGATAATGAAATAATAACAAAAGTTAATGAGGCGCTTATAACAAGCCTTGAGATACAAAATACATAAGAAGGAGATTTGTTATGGTCTATGGCCATTTTGGTATTGGAATAGTTTTATTTGCTTTTTTTCTGACAATTGATGTTATTCTGTATGCATTTAACGCAGCAATACGGACGCTAAGCCCCAACGATATAGCCGAAAGCAAGGAAGGCAAGGCAAAATACAGGGAGATGATTTCTAAGATTCTTGAATCTCCGTCACGATTTAATGACACAGTGAACATAATTGTGTATATTACCAACATCATTGCCGGAAGTTACATATTGGGTTCCCTGGCAAGGAGAGTTATTCAGTCTGTCAACGGAGACAAAACGTGGATATATATTGTACTTGCAGCTGCCATGATACTTGTTTTTATAATATTTGGAGTTATAATTCCCGAAAAGTGTGGAAGACGCAAACCTGTAAGGACAGCAATCAGACTTGTAAAGTACGTGCGTTTTCTTATGCTTGTGCTTTCACCGGTTGTTTTTGTTACAACAATGATTGCAAAAGGAATCTTAAGAATTTTTGGTATTAAAAATCCTGATGCTGAGGAAAATGTTACAGAGGAAGAAATCATTACAATGGTTAATGAAGGTCAGGAGCAGGGCGTTTTGGAGGCCGGAGAGGCTGAAATGATTACCAATATTTTTGAACTTGGAGATAAACATGCCGGTGATATAATGACACACAGAAGCAATATAGAAGCGGTGGAAAGTACCATTACACTTGACAATTTTATCCAGAACCATATAGAAGGTAAATATTCAAGGTTCCCCGTTTATGAAGGTGATATTGATAATATTGTAGGAACAATACATATAAGGGACGCACTTATTTTTTACAGAAATATTCCTAACCGTAAGAAACTGCTTAAGGATGTAAAAGGTCTTTTAAGAAAACCTTATATGGTTCCGGAAACAATGGACATAGACGATATGCTTAAGGATATGCAGGAGAAAAAAATCCACATGGGTATTGTTGTGGATGAGTATGGACAGACAGCGGGAATCGTATCAATGGAGGATATTATAGAAGAAATAGTAGGCAATATCCTTGATGAATATGACGATGAGGAAGAAGTGGTTGAATATGCAGGAGACGATACTTACGTGGTGGATGGTCTCACAGCGATAGAAGATATTAACAGTCTGTTGGGAATTAAAATTGAAAGCGATGGTTTTGAGACACTTAATGGATTTTTAATATCAAAACTTGGCAGAATCGCATCTGAAAATGAGACAGAGGTTATTGAAGCATATGGATTCAGCTTTAAAATACTGGAAGTTACAGGTAATGTAATCAGAAAAGTAGAAATAACAAAAATAGATAAAAAGGAAGGTATTGACGATGAGCAATTACAAAATTGAAACAAAGTGTATACAGAGCGGATACACACCAAAGAAAGGGGAACCAAGAGTTTTACCTATTTATCAGAGCACAACATTTAAGTATGACACAAGTGACCAGATGGGCAGATTGTTTGACCTTGAAGATACGGGATATTTCTACACAAGGCTTCAGAACCCTACCAATGATGCGGTTGCCGCTAAGATATGTGATCTTGAGGGCGGTGTAGGCGCGATGCTTACTTCTTCAGGACAGGCAGCTAACTTTTATGCCATGTTTAATATATGTGAAGCAGGTGGACATATTGTAGCTTCTTCCGCAATTTACGGAGGAACATATAACCTTCTTGGAACAACAATGAAGAAACTTGGAATTGATTGTACTTTTGTATCACCTGAGGCCGATGAGGCAGAGTTACAGGCAGCTATAAGACCTAATACAAAACTTATCTTTGGTGAGACAATTTCTAATCCTACACTTGAAGTTCTTGATATTGAGCTTTTTGCAAGGGTTGCACATAAAAATGGGATACCTCTTGTTGTAGACAATACTTTTGCGACACCTATTAATTGCAGACCATTTGAATTTGGTGCAGATATAGTTGTCCATTCCACAACAAAATATATGGATGGACACGCAACACAGGTAGGCGGATGCATCGTTGACAGTGGTAACTTTGACTGGATGGCACATAAAGATAAATTCCCGGGACTTACAACAAAAGATGAGTCATACCATGGAATTATTTATGCCGAGAAGTTTGGAAAAATGGCTTACATAACAAAATGTACAACACAGCTTATGAGGGATTTAGGATCTATACCTTCTCCAAATAACTGTTTTTTACTTAACCTCGGACTTGAAACCCTTCACCTTCGTATGCCACGTCATTGTGCTAATGCGCTTGCGGTTGCAAAATATCTTAAAAATAATGAAAAAGTGGAATGGGTTAATTATCCTGACCTTGAAGGGGACAAATATCATGACCGTCAGTTAAAATACCTGCCAAACGGAAGCTGTGGTGTTGTAACCTTCGGACTTAAGGGCGGAAGGGACGTTGCCATAAAATTTATGGATAATCTTAAACTTGCGGCAATCGTTACGCATGTTGCGGACAGCAGAACTTCTGTTTTACATCCTGCAAGCCATACACACAGACAGCTTACGGATGAACAGCTTAAGGCAGCAGGCGTTAATCCTGACTTAATCAGATTCTCCGTTGGTACAGAAAATGTTGAGGATATCATTGCAGATATAGAACAGGCTTTAAAAGTTGCAACGGTATAATGTGAATAAATATGCCATCTTCGGTAATAATATTGCCGGAGGTGGCATTTATGTTTGAAACAGTGTATATTCTGGGAGAAATTGAAGGACATGACGGAGGCGGTTCTGATAAAAACACAAAATATGATGAAATAATTCCAAGGCTTGTGTCCATAGAAAATAATGATGATGTTGATGGTGTTTTATTTGTTATTAACACTATGGGAGGGGATGTTTCAGCGGGGCTTGCCATTGCGGAAATGATAGCTGGGCTTAGTAAGCCTACGGTGTCCCTTGTAATAGGGGAAAGCCATTCCATAGGAGTACCCATAGCGGTGGCTGCGAATTACTCATTTATAGTGAAAAGTGCAACCGTTGTTATCCATCCCGTAAGAATGACGGGAACAATATTAGGAACCAGACAGACCTATAGGCAGTTCAGATCCATACAGGACAGAATAGTGCGTTTCATATCGGAGCACAGCAGATGCGGCGAAGAAAGTATAGAAAAAATGATGATGGATACTTCAATGATGTCCAGTGATTTAGGCACTATTCTTGTTGGGGAAGAAGCAGTGGAAGCCGGACTTATTGATGAAAACGGCAGTATTGACAAAGCGTGGAATAAATTGAAATTCATTTGTCAAAATAAAGGTAAAATGGTATAATTAGGAGAATGTCTTTATAGGAGGAATGAACTTTGAATATACTGAAGTCAATTTTATTGGGATTGGTTCAGGGGCTTACGGAATTTTTACCAGTGAGCAGTTCCGGACATCTGGCTATTTTTGGTAAGATTCTTGGTACAAATCTTGATTCGGAAATATATTTTAATGTATTGCTTCATCTTGGAACACTGATTGCAATCATAATTGTATTCCATGAGGATATATGGCATATGATTCAGGAGTTTTTTCAGATGCTTCTTATTATCTTTGCTAATTTTATAGTTTTTATAAAAAGACGGCGTGGGGATACGAAGTATACATATTTTAAGGTGGTTAATTCCAATTATAAAAAACTTGTGTTAATGATTATAATTTCAACTATTCCCACAGGACTTATAGGACTTCTCGGCAGGAATTTTACCGAGCTTGCAACAAATACCCTGTGGTTTGTGGGAATATGTCTTATGATTACATCCGGAATTCTTATGCTTGCAGACAAGAAGAGCGATAATACCATGAAAATTAACAAGGCAAAATATTCGGATGCTTATTTTATCGGTGTCGCACAGGGTGTTGCAACACTGCCGGGAATTTCAAGATCCGGTGCAACAATAGCAACAGGAATGATGCTTGGCTTTAATAAACAGTTGGCGATTAAATACTCATTCCTTATGTCCATACCGGCTGTACTTGGAGCTGTTATAGTGGAACTTGCCGGCAACAGGAATGTTGTATTCGGTTCTGCTGATTTACCGGGATATGTTCTTGGAACAATTACAGCGGCAGTAAGCGGATATTTTGCTATTAAATTTATGCTAAGACTTATAAAAAATAAGAGTTACAAGGGATTCTCAATCTACTGCATCATTGCCGGTGTGGCAGGAATAATCCTTTCATTTATAAAATAACAGGAGGCTGAACTTTTTTATGGCTACAGGCAGTAAAAACGGACAGACGAAAAAGAAGCCGGCAGGCAGAAAAAAGCCCGCTGCAAAAAAATATAATAATAAACTTATTACAGAAGCAGTTTTATTAATATTGATGGCACTCTGCGTTATATTTTTTCTTGCCAATTTCGGCGTAGGAGGAATTGTAGGTAAAGGTATAAGCGCATTTTTCTTCGGGCTATTCGGAATACTTGCATATATTTTCCCGATTCTTCTGTTTGCTGCGGTAATTTTTGCAATGTCCAATAAGAATAGTTCGATTGCCAGAGTCAAACTTATTGCAGTATTGTTTGAACTGATTTTTTTATGTACTCTGATACAGCTGATTTCCGGAAGCCACAGCGGTGAATGGAATGTCGGTGATTTTTACATAAATTCCAGCACACATAAGAACGGCGGTGGTTTTTTTGGCGGTATGCTGTGTCTGCTTTTTAGTAAACTGTTTGGTAATGCAGGTGCATATATTTTTACGGTTGTACTAATAATTATAGCAGCGGTTATCATAACGGAACATTCGTTTATCGGCGGTGTTAAAAAGAATAGCAAAAAAGTATACAACGCCGCAAAACGTGATATGGAAGCGTACAAAGCGGACGTAGCAGTTAAGCGTAAAGAAAAAGAACGAATGGAAGAACTTAGGGCAAGTGAGAAGATGCCTCCCAAGAAAAAACGTTCTTCCGTGAAAGTTGAAGGAATAACAACGGATACATGCATGGAAAAGGCGGATGCAGAGACTACAGGGGAAGATGTATATTCATATGAAAAGGCAGAGGATATAAAGCCTTTTGATGAAAATGAGTATGCCAATGTTGTTGATGCAACAGATTATGCAATGAGACATTTCCAGGATGAACAGAGTATTCCTTTTGAACCGGCTTATGAGGATGTTAAAGAGATACTTCCTCCTTCCGGGACTGTGGAAACTGCCGCTGCCAATACAGCAATAGTTAATGAAGAACCACAGAGGGCAGAAGAAGATTACATTGATATGGAGCTGGTAAAGAACGAACTTGAGAAAGAACAGCTTCTAAAGCCTGATAAGGAAAAAAACGTTAAACCGGAGCCCGTTCACGGTAATGTGACGGAGCAGGCACAGGCATTACCGGTAAAACCATCACATACAGCTAAAAACAACAAATACAAACTTCCTCCTGTAAGCCTTTTAAAGAGAAGCAGCGGAACTTCCAAAGGGAATGACGGCAAGGACGAACTCAGGGCAACAGCAGGCAAATTACAGCAGACACTTGCTACATTTGGTGTTAACGTTACAATAACGGATGTAAGCCGGGGACCTGCAGTTACAAGATATGAATTGCAGCCTGAACAGGGCGTTAAGGTAAGCAAAATAGTTTCCCTTGCGGATGATATAAAGCTCAATCTTGCAGCGGCGGACATAAGAATTGAAGCACCAATTCCCGGAAAGGCTGCTGTCGGAATTGAAGTACCTAATAAAGAAAATTCCGGCGTAATGCTTGGAGACCTTATTGCCAGCAAAGAATTCAGGGATGCCAAGTCTAAAATTGCTTTTGCGGCAGGTAAAGACATCGCAGGCCAGATAGTAATGGCAGATATTGCTAAGATGCCCCACCTTCTTATTGCGGGTGCAACGGGTTCAGGTAAATCGGTATGTATTAATACTATTATTATGAGTATTCTTTTTAAGGCAAGACCTGAAGAGGTGAAGCTTATAATGGTTGACCCAAAGGTTGTGGAGCTTAGCGTATATAACGGAATACCCCACCTCCTTACACCTGTTGTAACGGACCCTAAAAAAGCAGCCGCGGCACTTAACTGGGCTGTGGCGGAAATGATGAAAAGATATCAGCTTTTTGCAACTTACGGCGTAAGGGATATGAAGGGCTTTAATGAAAAGATATCGGGAATGGAACCTGAGGAAGGCAAAGAGCTTCCTGAGGTTATGGCACAGATTGTTATAATCATTGATGAGCTTGCAGACCTTATGATGGTTGCATCAGGAGATGTAGAGGATGCCATAGTAAGACTTGCACAGCTTGCCAGAGCGGCAGGTATCCACCTTATTATTGCTACCCAGAGACCAAGTGTTAATGTCATAACAGGTCTTATCAAAGCCAATGTTCCTTCAAGAATTGCATTTTCGGTATCATCCGGTGTTGACTCAAGAACAATACTTGATATGGTAGGAGCAGAAAAACTTCTCGGTAAGGGTGATATGCTATTTTATCCACAGGGCTATCAGAAACCGGCGAGAGTACAGGGTGCATTCGTATCTGACGAAGAGGTATCGGCGGTTGTTGATTTTATTAAGGAAAATAGCAATGAGACCGGATACAGTGAAGAAATAGAAAACCACCTGAGTAATCCTGAATTTGAAGAAAGCCAGGCTTTTTCCGGTGACAGGGACCAGTATTTTGCCGATGCGGGCAGATTTATCATAGAAAAAGAACGTGCATCGATAGGAATGCTGCAAAGGGTATTTAAAATCGGTTTTAACAGGGCTGCAAGAATTATGGATCAGCTTGGGGAAGCCGGTGTGGTAGGACCTGAAGAGGGTACCAAGCCACGTAAAGTTATGATGACAATGGAAGAATTTGAAGAATTTCTTAAGAATAACTAACATTATGGAGGAAAAGGAATGTTTAAATCAGATATAGAAATAGCACAGGAAGCAAAGATGTCACATATACGTGATATTGCAGGCAGATTTGGTATAGCAGAGGACGAACTTGAATTTTACGGAAAGTACAAAGCAAAATTAACCGATGAACTTGAAAAAAGAGTAGCAGGCAATAAAGACGGCAAACTTATTCTTGTAACTGCAATTAATCCAACCCCGGCCGGAGAGGGCAAGACAACAATCAGTATCGGTCTTACGGAAGCACTTAACAAGCTTGGCAAAAAGACAATGGCGGCACTTCGTGAACCATCCCTTGGACCATGTTTTGGTATTAAAGGCGGTGCCGCAGGTGGAGGATATTCCCAGGTAGTACCTATGGAAGATCTTAATCTTCATTTTACAGGTGACTTTCACGCAATAACAAGTGCCAATAACCTTCTTGCAGCACTTCTTGACAACCACATCCAGCAGGGCAATGAACTTCAGATAGATACAAGACAGGTTGTATGGAAAAGATGTCTTGATATGAATGACAGAGTTCTCAGGAATATCGTAGTCGGACTTGGTGCAAAGGCTGACGGAGTGGTAAGGGAAGACCATTTTGTAATAACAGTTGCCTCTGAAATTATGGCAATTCTCTGTCTTGCAACAGATATGGCTGATTTAAAGAAAAGACTTTCGGAAATAATTGTTGCATATAATTATGCAGGAGAACCTGTGACAGCAGGTGATTTACATGCCACAGGCGCGATGGCAGCACTTTTAAAAGATGCAATTAAGCCTAATATAATACAGACACTGGAGGGAAATCCTGCAATTATCCATGGAGGACCTTTTGCCAATATTGCCCATGGATGCAACTCTGTAAGAGCTACAAAAATGGCACTTAAATTATCTGACTATGTTGTAACTGAGGCAGGTTTTGGTGCTGACCTTGGAGCAGAAAAATTCCTTGATATTAAATGCCGTAAGACAGGTTTACGTCCTGATGCGGTAGTTATAGTAGCTACTGTTAAGGCATTAAAATACAATGGTGGTGTTAAGAAAGAGAATCTTTCTGAAGAAAATCTTGAAGCTCTTAAAGCAGGAATCGTTAATCTTGATAAGCATATTGAGAATATGCAGAACTTCGGACTTAATGTTGTTGTGACACTTAATGCTTTCGCAACAGATACAGAAGCAGAACATAACTTCATCAAAGAACATGTTGAAGGAATGGGTTGTGAATTTGCTCTTGCCAGAGTATGGGAAAAGGGTGGAGAAGGCGGAATTGAACTTGCAAATAAGGTTCTTAAAGCAATCGAAAAAGAACAGAAACCATTCACATTGACATACTCAGATGATATGGGACTTAAAGATAAAGTTAAAGCCATAGCAACTAAGATTTATGGAGCAAAGGATGTAAGTTTTGCACCGGCAGCTTCCAAAATGCTTGACAAGATAGAAAAAATGGGATTTGCAAATTTCCCTGTATGTATGGCAAAGACACAGTATTCACTATCAGATGACCAGACTAAGCTTGGACGCCCTGAAGGTTTTACCCTTAACGTAAGGGATGCTTATGTAAGTGCAGGAGCAGGATTTGTTGTTATTCTTACAGGTTCTATAATGACAATGCCGGGTCTTCCTAAAGTACCGGCAGCTGATAATATTGACTTTGACGAAACAACAGGTAAAATTACAGGTCTATTTTAATTTTCACCTTTAAAGGAGTTGAATTATGCAGAATTTTTATGTAAGAGATATCGTAAAAGCCACAAAGGGTGAAGTGCTTTGCGGTGATATGAATATACCGATTGAAAATGTAAGTACAGATTCCAATTCGATAAAAGAAAACTCACTTTTTGTACCGATTATAGGAGAAAGAGTGGATGCCCATACTTTTATCGATTCTGCGATAGCCAACGGAGCTGTGGCGGTATTGACAAGCGAACATGATGAAATGACAGGAAATGTGCCATATATAAGGGTCAGCAATACTACAATGGCTTTACAGGAAATAGGTAAATATTACGGTAAGCTTATGATTATGCCAAAAATCGGTGTAACAGGCAGTGTCGGTAAAACTACGACCAAAGAAATGATAGCATGTGCACTTTCAGCAGGATATAAGGTATTTAAGACAAGTGGAAACAGCAACAGCCAGATTGGTGTACCTCTTACATTGCTGAAAATGAGTCCTGATGACCAGATTGCCGTAATAGAGATGGGAATGAGCATGCGTGGAGAGATGTCAAGGCTTTCAGAACTGGTGGAACTGGATGACGCGGTTATCACCAATATAGGCGTATCCCACATAGAACAGCTTAAGACCAGAGACGGTATATGTGAAGAAAAATTCCATATCCAGGATGCAATCCATGCAAAGGATGGAATTGTATTTATTAATGGTGATGATGCGATTTTAAACAAGCACAAATCAGAACTGAGACACAGGATAATTACTTTCGGGCTCGGAAATGATAATGACTATTTTGCAACCAATATAAAAGTAAAAAACGGTGGTGTTGATTTTACCGTTAATATAAAAAATAAAGGTTCTTATGATGCAAGGCTTAACGTTCTCGGAGAACATAATGTAAGAAATGCACTTGTAGCTATAGCAGTAGCCGAAAGACATGGCATTGAAGTAACGGAAGCCATTAAGGCACTGGCAGGATATGAAGGCGTCTCAATGAGACAGCAGATTACAGATGTTAACGGAGTTACAATTATTGATGATTCCTACAATGCAAGTCCTGATTCAATGAAAGCCGGTATTGACGTTTTGTGTGATTACAATAACAATGGACGTAAAATAGCCGTTCTTGCAGATATGCTTGAACTTGGAGATAAGTCAGCGGATTATCATAAAGAAGTCGGCGGATATATGGCAGAAAAAAAGATTGATGAACTGATTCTTTTTGGAACAATGGCGGCCAATATAGGAGATGGTTTTAACGGAAGTTATAAGTTATTTAAAAAGAGAGAAGAAATTAACGAATATCTTCTTAAGAACCTGAAATCCGGTGATGCCATATTATTTAAAGGTTCGAGAGGAATGAAACTTAACGAATGTGTTGATTTTTTAAAGGAGAATTACAATGGCTAAAGTTATAGATGGTAAATTAATTTCTAAGGAATTAAAAGATGAATTAAAAGAAAAGGTTAAAGCATATAAAGAACAAGGGATTGAAATTACGCTTGCGGTAATCCAGGTTGGAAACGATCCTGCATCAAGTGTATATGTCGGTAATAAGAAAAAGGGATGTGAATACATTGGAATCAACTCACTTTCTTACGAACTTGAAGAAAATACCACAGAGGAACAATTGCTGGAACTTATAGATACACTTAATAAAGACAATAAGGTAAACGGAATACTTGTGCAGCTTCCACTGCCTTCACATATCAATGAAGATAAAGTCATTAAGGCAATATCACCGGCCAAGGATGTGGATGGATTTCATCCACAGAGCGTAGGGGCGTTAAGTATAGGCCAGCCGGGTTTTGTTTCATGTACACCAGCGGGAATTGTTGAACTTTTAAAGAGAAGCAATATTGAGATAGAAGGAAAAGAGTGCGTTGTTGTTGGCAGAAGCAATATTGTAGGTAAACCTATGGCACTTCTTCTTTTGAGGGAAAACGGTACCGTAACCATTGCACATAGCAGAACAAAGAATTTGAAGGAAGTAACAAAACGTGCGGATATTCTTGTGGTTGCAATCGGCAAGCCTAAATTTATTACAAAAGAATATGTAAAAGAAGGAGCTGTTGTAATTGATGTAGGAATTCACAGACTGGGAACAAGTGAGTCGGGCAAGAGCATTCTTTGCGGTGATGTGGATTATGATGATGTATTCCCTATAGCATCGGCTATAACACCTGTACCGGGCGGGGTCGGACCTATGACTATTGCAATGCTTATGAATAACTGCGTTCATTCGGTGGAATTGCAGAAATAACAGGAGGCGTAAAGCAGGTGAAATTATCAAAACTTTTAGAAAAACTTGAATACGAAGTTTTAAACGGAAATGTTGATATTGACATTAAGAATCTTGTATATGATTCGAGAAAAGCGGGAGCTTTGGATGTGTTTGTATGTGTGACAGGTGCGGTTTCCGACGGGCATACATATATAAGTGATGTGGCCGGAAAAGGTGTTTTGGCAATTGTCGTACAGAAAGATATTGAAGTTACAGAGGAACTTAAAGATATTACTTTAATTAAGACAGCGGACACAAGATATGCACTTGCACTTATGTCGGCAGCATTTTTTGATTATCCTGCTAAAAAACTTAAAACAATAGGCATCACAGGGACAAAGGGCAAAACCACCACAACCTTTATGATTCGTGATATCCTTGAAAAATGTAACATAAAGGCGGGACTTATCGGAACCAACGAAACAATAATAGGTGATGTCCATATCCCATCTAAAAATACAACACCGGAATCATTTCTTATCCAGAAATATTTCAGCCAAATGGTTGAGGCAGGCTGCAGTTGTGTTGTTATGGAGGTGTCGTCACAGGCACTCATGCTTAACAGAACAGCAGGTATTCTGTTTGATATAGGAGTGTTCACCAATATTGAACCTGACCATATAGGACCTAATGAACATGCAAGTTTTGAAGAATATATGGAGTGCAAAAGCAGACTTTTCAAACAGTGTGTACATGGAATAGGCAATGCAGACAGCGAATATTTTGATAAAATAATGGAAGGGCATACCTGTACCCTTGAGACTTACGGAATTAAGAACAAAGCCGATTTAAAAGCTGAAAATATCAGGTATATCCATGAGGGCGGCAATATTACCACCTCATATAATACTACGGGAACCAGAGAGCTCAATATAAAACTTACTCTTCCGGGAGAATTTTCCGTATATAATTCTCTTTGCGCGATAGCCGTATCCGAACATTTCAATGTGGATGACAAACTTCTGCTTGATGCTTTATATAATACAAGAGTAGCAGGGAGAGTAGAACCTGTTAAGGTTTCTGACGATTTCATCGTGATGATAGATTATGCACATAATGCAATGAGTCTTGAGAGTCTTTTAAGTACACTAAGGGAATATAATCCCAACAGGATAGTATGTTTATTCGGATGTGGCGGAAACCGTTCTAAGCTCAGACGTTTTGAAATGGGTGAGGTTTCAGGCAGGATGGCAGATTTAACCATAATTACAAGCGATAATCCAAGAGATGAAGACCCGGCCCTCATAATGCAGGATATTGAGACCGGAATTAAAAAGACCTCCGGCAGTTATTTTATGATTGAAGACCGTGGTGAAGCGGTTAAATATGCCATCGAACACGGAGAAAAGGGAGATATAATCGTTCTTGCGGGAAAAGGACACGAAGATTATCAGGAAATAAAAGGCGTAAGATATCATCAGACAGATAAAGAACTTGTGCAGAAAGCAATGGAAGATTTAGCAAGATAGAAAAGGGTGGATAAAGTGAAGTTTGCCGGAGTAATTGTTGATATATCCCATGAACAACTGGATAAAATATTTCAATACATAATTCCGGAAACAATGCTTCCGGAGCTTGAAATCGGGATGAAAGTGCAGATACCGTTCGGTAAAACCAAACGGACCGGTTATGTCGTAGATATAAGTGATGAACCGGAGATAGATATATCCAGAATGAAATCCCTTACAGGGATTTGCGGACACAGTGTCACAATAGACGGAAGGATGATAAAACTTGCCAACTGGATTAAAAATCATTATGGTTCCACAATGAATCAGGCACTTAAACTTGTAATGCCTGTAAAAGAAAAAGTCAGAAATATCGAGAAAAAGACAATACATCTTCTTATTTCAAAAGAAGAAGCAGAAGAATATGCAAAAGAAGCAGCAAGAAAAAGATATACCGCAAGGGCGAAACTTTTAGAAACACTTGCAAAGACGCCCGTTGTTGATTATTCACTGCTCACCCGGAAATTAAATATAAATTTAACAACTGTAAAAACCTTGGAAAATAAAGGCATAATCGAGATAACAACCCATACAATGTTCAGAAACACCATAAAAAATACCATGAAGTCCGGAGAAAAAATTCTCCTCAATGAAGAACAACGTTACGTTGCGGAATCTATAATCAAAGACATGGAAAATGGAGATATGATGCCATCACTTATAAAAGGTGTAACAGGAAGCGGCAAGACAGAAGTGTATCTGGAACTGATTGAATGGGTTATAAACCGGGGTGGTGATGTAATATGCCTCATACCGGAGATATCCCTTACATATCAGACAGTGATGAGGTTTTATAACAGATTCGGAGATATCGTTTCTGTTATAAATTCCAAAATGTCAAAAGGCGAAAGATATGACAGTTTTGAAATGGCTAAATCGGGAAAGATAAGAATAATGATTGGACCGCGGTCAGCACTTTTTACACCGTTTAACCGACTTTCGCTTATAATAATCGACGAGGAACACGAAAGTGCATACAAAAGCGAGAATGTTCCAAGGTATCATGCAAGGGAAACAGCCATTGAACTTGCAAAAATGACAGGAGCCAAAGTGGTTTTAGGCTCTGCAACTCCATCGCTTGAAAGCTATTATAATGCAAAAGCGGGGCGGTTTAAACTTTATGAATTAAATAACAGGGCAGGCCTTGCGGGATTTCCCACAGCAGAGATTGTTGATTTAAGGGAAGAACTGAGAAATGGTAACAGGACGATGTTCAGCAACAGACTTATGGAACTTATGAAAGAAAAACTGTCAAAGAAAGAGCAGGTTATGCTTTTTCTTAACAGGCGGGGATATCTTGGATTCCTAAGCTGCCGTAACTGTGGGCATGTAATTACATGTCCTCACTGTGCGGTATCCCTCACCGAACATGGGAATGGCAGGCTCGTATGTCATTACTGCGGTTATGAAACACCCGGTATAAAAATATGTCCGGAGTGCGGTTCAAAACATATCGGAAGATTTAAAGCCGGAACTGAACTTGTGGAATCGGAAATTAAAAAACTTTTCCCTGATAATAAAGTTTTACGCATGGATGCCGATACTACGCGTAACAAGGATGGGCATGCAAAGATATTAGAGGCGTTTGAAAACCATGAAGCCGATATTCTTATAGGCACACAGATGATTGTGAAAGGCCACGATTTCCCAAATGTTACCCTTGTGGGAGTTCTTCTTGCAGATGTATCATTATATTCGCCGGATTATATGGCGGCAGAAAGAACTTTTGAGCTTATAACCCAGGCAGCGGGAAGAGCAGGAAGAGGCAATAAGGAGGGCAATGCCGTAATACAGACCTATTCACCGGAGCATTACAGTATTGTGCATGCCTGCAATCACGATTATGAGAGTTTTTATAATGAAGAAATAGCTTTCAGGGAGCTTATGGATTATCCGCCGGTATATAATTTTATGACTGTAAGGATTGCGTCAGAGGACGAACAAAAGACAGCTGAGTTGTCAGAAAAGATAAAACAGCTTACAGACAAAGCAGACAGCCAGACTAAGATAATAGGACCGGGCAAGGCTCCGGTGTATAAAGTTAAGGATGTTTTTTTCCGGCAGATATATTATAAGGATAAAGAACACCAAAGACTTCAGAATATAAAAAAAGAGATTGATAACTTTATGAAAGAACACAGCGAATATCTTTCAAAGTGTCAGATACAATATGATTTCAGATAAAAAAGGAGTTAAAAACATGGCATTAAGAAATATCAGAATTAATGATGACCCTATTTTAAGAAAAGTATGTAAGCCTGTACAGGAGATTACAAAAAAAACGGAAGAACTTGTAGGAGATATGCTTGATACAATGTATGAGGCAAATGGCGTGGGACTTGCGGCACCACAGGTAGGAATTTTAAAAAGAATAGTTGTAATTGATGTTGGTGACGGACCCATCATAATGATTAACCCTGAAATCCTTGAAACTTCAGGTTCACAGACCGGACAGGAAGGCTGCCTTAGCATTCCAGGCAAAGCAGGAATTGTTACAAGACCCAATTATGTAAAAGCAAAAGCTTATGACCTTCAGATGAATGAATATACGATTGAAGGCGAAGAACTTCTGGCAAGGGCAATATGCCACGAACTGGGACATCTTGATGGCGATTTATATATCGACCACGTTGAAGGAAGCCTTATGGAAGTAGTAAATGACGAAGACGAGGAGTAATATATGAAAGTTGTATTTATGGGAACCCCTGATTTTGCCGTCAGTACGCTTGAAGCAATAATACAGGCAGGTCATGAAGTAGCGGCAGTAATAACCCAGCCCGACAAACAAAAAGGCAGGGGCAAGGAAATATCAATGAGCCCCGTCAAGGTAAAAGCCTTAGAACACAATATTGAAGTGTTTCAGCCTTTAAAGGTCAGAAATCCTGAATTTGTGGATATACTTAAAAAAATATCTCCTGATGTAATAGTGGTAGTGGCATATGGACAGATTCTTTCAAAAGAGATTCTTGAGCTTCCTAAGTACGGATGCGTAAATGTTCATGCTTCCCTTCTGCCAAAATACAGAGGAGCCGCACCTATCCAGTGGGCAGTAATTGACGGTGAAAAAGAAGCCGGAGTTACCATAATGCAGATGGATGAAGGCCTTGATACGGGAGATATGCTTAAAGTGGCAAAAATAGAGCTGGCTCCCGATGAAACCGGTGGCAGTCTTTTTGACAAACTGGCTGACCTTGGTGCCGGAACACTTGTATCAACACTTGCTGAAATTGAAAACGGAACCGCAAGGGCTGTAAAGCAGGAGGGCGTTTCTACTTATGCGGGTAAACTTGACAAATCGCTTGGAAAGCTTGATTTTACAAAGGATGCCATTACCCTTGAAAGACTTATAAGAGGACTTAATCCATGGCCGTCCGCATATACGGTATATAACGGCAGGACACTCAAGATATGGAAAGCCGCTGTATGTGAGTGCGACGGACTTGAACCGGGAACAATTTATGATGTTACCAAAAAATCTTTTTCCATTGCCTGTGGCAATCGCGGAATAAAAGTCCTTGAATTACAGCTTGAGGGCAAAAAGAGAATGGATACGGAAAGCTTTTTAAGAGGCACAGCCGTAACAGAAGGAATGATATTATGAACCAGAATGTGAATACCAGAAATATTATTCTTGACGCATTGATTGAAATAAACGAAAAAGACAGATTTACACATATAGTTTTACCGGAGGTCCTGAAAAAGTATCAGTATCTTGATAATATTGACCGTTCTTTTATAAGCAGGACAATTCTTGGAACAGTTGAGAGAAAAATAACTCTGGATTATATCATTAATCTTTTTTCAAAAACACCTGTAAATAAAATGAAACCTGTTATACGCAATATTTTGAGGATGAGCACATATCAGCTTATATATATGGAAGGCGTTAAAGATTTTGCGGTATGTAACGAAGCAGTCAGACTTTCTGTGAAGAAAGGCTTTACTGCCCTTAAAGGTTTTGTAAACGGTGTTTTGAGAACCATCGCAAGAGAAAAGAACAAAATTGAAATGCCACAGGAATTGTGGTTAAAATATTCCACTCCCGGATGGATTGTTGATAAATGGCTGAAAGAATACGGTAAAGAGAATACGGAAGCAATACTTAAGGCACAGTATTCAAAAAGACCGCTGACAGTCAGATGCAATTTTAACCATTGTACGAGAGAAGAACTTGTTAAAAGACTTACAGCGGAAAATGTCCGTGCAAAAGTAATAGAAGAACCTGACTGTGCTTTGGAAATAGAGGGATTTGATTACCTTAATAAATTAAATACCTTTGCGGACGGAGATTTTTTCGTGCAGGATTTAAGTTCAATGATGGTATGTTATGCAATTAATCCCGAAAAAGACAGCTATGTAATAGATTTGTGTGCTGCACCGGGAGGCAAAAGCCTTCATATAGCGGAATTTATGGATAATACCGGATTTGTAGAGGCAAGGGATGTTTCCGACAATAAGGTTATGATGATTAACGAAAATATTGACAGGCTTAATCTTTGCAACATCAAAGCTGTTGTAAAGGATGCTACGGTAAAATGGGAAGATTCTGTTGAAAAAGCAGATGTGGTGATAGCCGACCTCCCTTGTTCAGGACTTGGTATTCTTAATAAAAAGCCCGATATAAAGTATCACGCAAGTGAAGAAAAATGCCATGAATTATCAGAACTCCAGAAAAAGATCCTTGATAATTCAAAAGAATATGTAAAACACGGTGGAAAATTCTGCTTCAGTACATGTACACTTAATTATGAAGAAAATATGGGTAATGTGGAACATATACTTTCATATGGTGATTATGTCCTTGTGGATTTTGAAGACAGGGTACCTGATAATATGAAAAAATATTATAAAAAGGGAATACTTGAAATAATACCGGATGAAAATAATAATTTTGACGGATTTTTCATAGCATTATTTAGGAGAAAATAACGTGGAACTTACAGATATCAAATCTCTTGATTTGGATGAATTAACAGAATACATTGTAAGCCTTGGAGAGCCTAAATTCAGGGCAAAACAGCTTTATGAATGGATGCATGTCAGACTTGTTTCGGGATATGATGAGATGACTAATATCCCCGCTTCGCTTAAAGCAAAGTTAAAGGAAAACACTTTTTATGCTTCATTATATCCTGAAAGAGTACAGGTATCCAAAGAAGACGGTACCTCAAAATATCTTTTCAGGCTGTACGACGGCAATTATATCGAGAGTGTGCTTATGCACTACCACCATGGAGATTCCGTATGTATTTCATCACAGGCTGGCTGCAGGATGGGCTGCCGGTTCTGTGCCTCAACCCTTGACGGACTTGCCAGAAATCTGTATCCGTCGGAAATGCTTGACCAGATATACAGAATACAGTCACTTACGGGAAACAGGGTATCCAACGTTGTTGTAATGGGGTCCGGGGAGCCATTTGATAATTTTGATAACTTTATTAAATTTGAAAAACTCCTTACAGATGAAAACGGACTTAATATCAGTGCCAGAAATTTAACAGTATCAACCTGTGGTCTTGTTCCGAGAATATATGAACTGGCTGATATGAGACTGCAGATTACACTGGCGATATCATTACATTCCCCAACGGATGAGATGCGCAAAAAATTAATGCCGGTTGCCAATAAATATTCCATAAGTGAAATTATGGATGCCTGCAGTTATTATATTGAAAAGACAGGCAGAAGGATAACTTTTGAATACAGTCTTGTAAAGGGCGAAAATGATGGGAGCGAACATGCTTTGATACTGGCAGACCTGGTAAAAGGAATGAACTGCCACATAAATCTGATTCCTGTTAATCCCATTAAGGAAAGAGACTACAGGCAGTCGGATACAAAGAGCATTAAGAAGTTCAAAGATATCCTTGAAAAAAACAGGATTCAGGTTACGGTGCGCAGGGAGATGGGAAGAGATATAGACGGAGCCTGCGGACAGCTTCGCAAAAGATATATGGACGATAATGCTGCTAAAATTTAACTTGTTGTACTTTTTTTATCCTTGTGATAGAATGAATAGGATAAAATGCAATTTTAATAACATAGTGACGAATATAAAGGAGCTTAATTAATGAACGCATACGCATTAACGGATGTGGGCAGACAGAGAAATATGAATCAGGACTATGTTTTTTCAACGGTGAAACCGGTAGGTAACCTGCCGAACCTGTTTATAGTTGCTGATGGAATGGGAGGACATAAGGCAGGAGATCTTGCCTCTAAGTTTTCCGTCAACACATTTATTGACTGTGTTAAGAATTCCGTGTCATCTAAGCCTGTGCAGATAATGTCCGATGCAATAAATCATACCAATGAAGAGTTGTTAAAGTTAGCCTCCACATCAGAGGATTACAGAGGAATGGGAACTACCTTTGTTGTGGCTGTAATATACGGCAGGTCCATGTATGTTGCCAATATCGGTGACAGCAGGCTTTATCTTGCCGACAGAGAATTAAAGCAGGTAACAAGAGATCATTCGTATGTAGAAGAGATGGTTCAGATGGGTACACTTAACAGAGAGGATGCCAGAACCAATGAATATAAAAATGTCATAACAAGAGCACTTGGAGGAGCTGAGAACGTTATACCGGATTTCTTCGAGATAGAGATAGAAGATAACAGCCGTATCCTTATGTGTACAGACGGTCTTACCAATATGGTAACCGATAAAGAAATTGAGTCGGTTATGTCAGGCCATGATGATATTATGAATAAAGCAGATAAACTTGTTATGATGGCTAATCAGAATGGTGGCAAAGATAATATTTCAGTAATTATTATAGAACCATAATTTAGGAGGAAATATGTTAAGAGAAGGAATGTTTATAGCAGAAAGATATGAAATTCTTGAACGAATCGGTTCGGGAGGAATGTCTGATGTATATAAAGCAAAATGTCACAAATTAAATCGTTATGTTGCAATCAAGGTGCTCAAGCCTGAGTACAGCGAAGATAAGACATTTGTATCTAAATTCAGGGCTGAGGCACAGGCTGCGGCAGGCCTTATGCACGCCAATATCGTTAATGTATACGATGTAGGAGAAGAGAATGGTATATATTACATTGTAATGGAACTTGTGGAAGGTATTACGCTTAAGAAATACATAGAGAAAAAAGGTGTTCTTGGCGTAAGGGAAGCGGTAAGCATTGCAATCCAGGTAGCACAGGGAATTGACGCTGCCCATAAGCATAACATTGTCCACAGGGACATTAAGCCACAGAATATTATAATTTCTAAGGAAGGCAAAGTTAAAGTAACCGATTTCGGTATAGCAAGAGCTGCTTCTTCCAACACTATTAATTCATCGGTTATGGGTTCTGTTCACTATATTTCACCTGAACAGGCAAGAGGCGGATACAGTGATGAGAAGAGTGATATATATTCTTTTGGTATAACACTTTATGAAATGCTTACGGGCAAAGTACCTTTTGAAGGTGATACTACCGTAGCAATTGCACTTCAGCATATTCAGGATGAAATTGTTTCACCAAGACAATATGTTCCTGAGATACCTGTAAGTGTTGAGAAGATAGTTCTTAAATGTACACAGAAGCGTACAGAACGTCGTTATCAGAATATGACAGATCTTATTGCAGATCTTAAGCGCTCTCTTGTAACACCTGATGAAGATTTTGTTACAATTGGAGCACCATTGGCATCCGATGCACCTACAAAGCTTATCACACCTGATGAAGTGAATGAAATAGCTGAAAAATCATCAGCTGTCAAAGCTGAGGATATTGAAGCAACACCAATCGGTGAAGTTAATAAAAAGAACAGCCTTGGCGAAGCCGCAGAGGAAGATGACATTGACGAAGACGGTGACGATGACAATCTTGATGATATTGATGGTGACGATGAAGAATTAGATGAAGACGAAGCAGGCAACAAGAAAACAATTGATAAGGTAATAACAATACTTGCCATATCCGTTGCGGTTGCCATTGTTGCAATACTTGCAATTCTGATTACCAAGATTGCCAAGAACTTCGGTTCAGGAAGCAGCGGTAAGAAAAATGATCCTACATCAAGCATCGAAGATACATCGGATAAAGTAAAAGTTCCTGATGTTCTCGGAATGACTCTTGAAGAAGCAAAGAAAGCTCTTAATGACGAAAAACTCGGCTTTAAATATGAATACGGTTATTCTAAAGAAGATGATGTTGACAAGGTATATGATACCAACCCTGAAATCGGTTCTTTTGTAGATAAAAACACAACAATAACCGTATATATAAGCAAGGGTGTCAAGAAAGTTGAGATGGTAGACGTACTCGGCAAGACTCAGAATGAAGCAGAGGAAGCTATCATTAAGGCAGAACTTAAATATACATTCCAGTATAAAGAGACAACTGACGATTCCCTTATAGGTAAAGTTGAATCAACCGACCCTGTGGCAGGAACAACGGTTAATGCGGGAACACAGGTAACTGTTGTGCTTTATAAGGGCAAGAATGAAGTAAATATTAAGATGCCTGATCTTAGCAATAAGTCAGAAGCAGACGCTAAGAAAGAACTGGAAGACCTTGGTTTTGATATTAATAACGTAAGCGTTGAATATACTTATGACGATGAAATAAAAGAAGGTAACGTAATTACACAGAACGGACCTAAGATTGGTGAGGAAACACCTTCTACAGCCAAGATTGGTCTGGTTGTCAGTCTTGGTAAACCTATAATCCCTGATATTGTAGGAAAGACAAAGGCTGAAGCAGAAGAACTTCTTGCCAAGTATTCCCTTAAGTTAGGAAAAGTAACAGAAAAGAATGATGACAAGGTTGAAGCCGGTAAGATTATTTCGATTAACGGATATTCGGTTAATGATTCGGTTAAAATAGGAACAGCTATTGATGTTGTTATAAGTATCGGGGCTGAGCCGGAGACTACAACACCGGCACCTGTAGTACCTTCGGTTACACAGACAATTAATCTTGATACAATAGCAGCCAAGGTTAGTCCGGATTGTGATGCAGAAGCTGCAGTTGAACTTACCTTCTCAGTTCATTATACTAATAATGACGGCAATAAGGCATCGGTAGAAGCTGGAACTCCGGCAAAATATAATAATATAAGTGAAGTAACTGGAAGCTATCTTTTTACAACACAGATTAAGGATGCCAAGGCAGGAGATGCGTATATTGTTGTTACCATAAAATATACTAAGGCAGATGGAAACAGTGCTACTGCAACAAGTGACAATATTCCGGTAGTAATCGGATAAAATTATAGTAAAGTAACCGTTTAGTGATACAGCTAAGCGGTTATTTTATCAGGAAAGATAATGGAGAATATGCAGGGTAAAATTATAAAAGGAATAGCAGGGTTTTATTACGTGTATGTCAGCGAGGCAGGCGTTTATGAGTGCAAAGCCAAGGGCGTTTTCCGTAACAAAAAAATAAAACCGCTGGTAGGCGACAATGTCCTGATAGATATTATCAGTGACAATGAACATACAGGAAATATCACGGATATTCTTCCGAGAAAGAATGAACTTATAAGACCGGCAGTTGCCAATATTGACCAGGCAATGATTGTTTTTGCCTCATTATCGCCGGAGCCTAATTTTAATCTTTTAAGCAGGTTCTTAGTGATGATGGAATATAACAGAATAGATACGGTAATATGTTTTAATAAGACAGATCAGGTGGACAACTGTATTCTTGATAAAATGATAAAAGATTTTTCGGGATGCGGTTCAAGGATTATTACGTCAAGCGTTACAAAGAATAAGGGAATTGATGAAATAAGAGAAGTTTTACAAAATAAAACCACTGCATTTGCAGGCCCTTCGGGAGTCGGTAAATCATCCATTCTTAACAGTGTTTTCCCGGAGGCAGAAACAAGAACCGGAGAGATAAGCGGGAAGATTAACAGAGGTAAACATACCACAAGACATACGGAAATTTTCAACATAACCGGTGATACCTTTGTGCTTGACACACCGGGCTTTACTTCCCTTGATTACGATGTTGTGGAAGATAAGGACTTAAGATTTTATTTTAATGAATTTACAGAGTATGAAGGAAAATGCCGCTTTAACGGTTGTGTCCATGTCAATGAGCCTGATTGTGCTGTTAAAGCCGCTGTAACTGAAGGCAAAATATCTGAATTAAGGTATAAAATATATACCGATATGTATAATGAATTAAAGAACAAGAGGAAATATTAATGAAAAAGTATTTATCACCATCAATGCTTTCGGCTGATTTTACAAAAGTCGGAGAGCAGTTAAAAACAATAGAAAATGCAGGCAATGAAATGCTGCATGTAGATATAATGGACGGTATGTTTGTACCCAGTATTTCTTTTGGAATGCCTGTAGTTGAATCAATAAGGCCATGTACCGATATGATTTTTGACGTACATATGATGGTAGTTGACCCTGAAAGATATATTGAGGTTGTGAGAAAAAGCGGTGCAGATATTATATCCATCCATGTTGAAGCCTGTAAAAATATAATTGATACATTGCTCAAAATAAGGGAAACAGGTGCAAAGCCTGCAATTGCAATTAATCCTGAGACGCCTATGGAGACATTAAGGCCGTATCTTCAGTATGTGGATGAAGTTGTTGTGATGAGTGTTCATCCCGGCTTTGGAGGACAGTCATTTATTGAAGAGTCCTTTGAGAGAATATGCGAACTTGACAGAATGAGAAAAGACCTCGGACTTTCTTTTGCTATTGAGGTTGATGGTGGAATTAAACTTGATAATGTGGAAAAAGTCCTTAAATGCGGCGCAGACATTATCGTAGCGGGTTCTGCTGTATTTAAAGACGATATTGCGGATAATGTAAGGAAATTTAATGAGATAATAAGCAGATATTAAAGAGGTAATTATGAAGACATTGATAATTGCAGGCGGAATATATAAAGAAGATTTTGTAAAAGAATATATATGTCCTGACGATTATAATTATATTATTGCAGTAGATAAGGGACTTTCCTATACGGAAAGTCTTAATCTGTTTCCGGACCTCATTGTGGGAGATTTCGATTCAGTCAGGAACAGCATTTTATCAGGATATGACAGTAAAATAATCAGAAGATATAAGCCTGAAAAAGATGATACGGATATGGAAATAGCAATGAAACAGGCAGTTATAAAAAATCAGCCGATAGATGTATTGTGTGCAACAGGAGGCAGGGCAGACCATTTTCTCGGAAACATACATACCTTGAAAATTGCCATGGATGCCGGACTTCATGCGGAAATAATTGATGAAAACAACAGGATTTTTCTTGTAGATAAAGAATATGAATTTGAAAAAGGTGTGGGAAAATATGTATCTTTCATCCCATTTTCAGGAGCTGTGAAGGGAATTACCCTTAAAGGCTTCCGCTACAATGTTGAAAAATTTACCCTTAATCCCGGCAGTACCAGATGCGTAAGTAATGAAGTATCAGAAAAAAAAGCAGCCATTCATATAGATGAAGGCTGCCTTATAGCTGTTATAGCATCAGACGTTAAATCTGAATAAAATTACATCTCCGTCTTTTACAACGTAATCCTTACCCTCAATTCCTACAAGTCCTTTTTCTTTGGCGGCGGCGTAAGAACCACATTCAAGCAGATCTTTGTAGTATACAACTTCGGCTTTAATGAAACCACGTTCAAAATCGCTGTGAATCTTTCCGGCAGCTCCGGGAGCTTTAGTTCCTTTCTTGATGGTCCATGCTCTTGTTTCTGTAGGACCGGCGGTAAGAAAACTTATAAGACCGAGGAGTTTATAACTTGCCTTGATTAATTTATCAAGTCCTGATTCCTTAAGACCGAGGTCTTCAAGAAACATCTTTTTCTCATCATCTTCAAGTTCTGAAATTTCTTCTTCAATCTGTGCACATACAACGAATACCTCACTTCCCTCGGAAGCGGCAAATTCCCTTACCTTTGCAACATTCTCATTACTTGCACCGTCATCCGCAAGGTCATCTTCGGAAACATTGGCAGCATATATAACAGGTTTGAATGTCAATAAGTCATATGTACTAAGAAGAGCTTTTTTGTCATCATCATCCGTGACAAAACTTCTGGCAGCCTTGCCGTCTTCAAGATGTGCTTTCAATTCTTCAAGAAGCTCAAGTTCTTTTGCAAGGGCTTTATCATTTCTTGCACCACGGGAAACTTTTGCAATTCTTCTGTCAATAATATCAATATCAGAAAAGATAAGTTCAAGATTAATTGTATCAATGTCCCTTAATGGGTCGATAGAGCCGTCAACGTGGATGATGTTGCTGTTTTCAAAACACCTTACCACATGGACGATAGCATCGGTTTCTCTTATATGTGAAAGGAACTGGTTACCAAGCCCCTCACCCTTTGAAGCTCCTTTTACAAGTCCTGCAATGTCAACAAATTCTATAACTGCGGGAACTATTTTTGCCGAATTATATAAATCAGATAATAACTGAAGCCTTTCGTCAGGTACTGAAACAACACCGACATTAGGGTCGATTGTACAGAACGGATAATTAGCCGATTCTGCACCTGCCTTTGTCAATGAATTAAAAAGTGTACTTTTACCTACGTTAGGCAATCCTACGATTCCAAGTTTCATTTTCTAAAATCCTCCTTAAAATCTGATTATACCATATAATATGTCAAGTTGGAAACATAAAAATAGATTGATTAATTGATGACATTGGAATATACTTATAAAAAAATATAAGGAGAAATAAAATATGGGAGCAATAAGATTTCCTAATCTCGGATTTGAAATTGATTTGCCGACAGGTTTTTATATCGGCAGCTTTGAAATTAAATTTTACGGAATAATTCTTGCACTGGGACTTATCGCAGGTGCACTTCTTGCTTATCACGGAGCTAAAAAGACGGGCCAGAAGGTAGATGATTATATTGATTTTACTTTTTTTGCCGTAATCGGTGCGATAATATGCGCAAGAATATATTATGTGGCATTTGAATGGGATTACTATTCACACAATCTTAAGGAGATTTTTAATATCCGTGGTGGTGGAATTGCGATATATGGTGCAGTTATAGGTGGCGTAATCGTTCTTATTATATTCAGTAAAGTTAAGAAATTAAGCTTTTTTAAGATGGCTGATACCATTATTCCGGGACTTTTGATAGGCCAGATTATCGGAAGATGGGGTAATTTTGTAAACAGGGAAGCCTTCGGAGGATATACGGATAACATTCTTGCAATGCAGATACCTCTTAAAGACGTATCAGTAGGAACCGTATCAGATAATATGCTTGTGGATGTGTTCGGAACCACTTATGTCCAGGTACATCCTACATTTCTTTATGAAAGTGTACTGAATCTTTTACTGCTGATACTGATACTGGTATTCAGGAACAAGAAAAAGTTCCAGGGAGAGACACTTTGCAGATATGGTGTCGGATACGGAATTATAAGATTCTTTGTGGAGGGCTTACGAACAGACCAGCTCCAGTTACATAATGGAATCGCCGTTTCACAGATTGTTTCAATCGCAATAGCTGTAGTTGGACTTTTCTTCATCGTATTTATGCACATAAGATTAAGAAAAACCGAGGGCATATTTGACCCTACCCCTGAAAAGGTAGTAGCAGCGAAGACAGACACTGCAGAAGAATAAATCAATATATTGTAGTTAGCAAAATACCGTAGCGTATATGTTGTGTACATATCGTTACGGTATTTTTTTGGGTAAAAATACCATATTCTACCACTCAAAAAAACCGGTTTTTTAGGCAAAAATACTTGAAAAAATCCCTCAAAAGTAATAATATAGACTAAAACGTGGTAGAAAGTAGTTACTATGTGTTAGAAAGTGGTAGATTTGCAGAATTAATCCTTTGAAAAATACCGGACGGAAAGGGGTGATAACATGTTCAAAGGTGAATATAATCACTCAATTGACAGTAAAGGACGTGTTATCGTACCGGCTAAGTTCAGGGAACAGTTAGGAGAATCTTTTGTTGTTACAAAAGGTCTTGACGGATGTTTATTCGGATTTCCGAATGACAGCTGGCAGGAATTTGAGGACAAGCTCTCATCACTTTCCACAAGCAACATGGAATCAAGAAAACTTGTAAGATTCTTTACCGCAGGGGCAGCCGACTGTGAAATTGATAAACAGGGAAGAGCTCTTATACCCGGCGTATTAAGGGATTTTGCAGGACTTGATAAGGACGTAGTAATAATAGGCGTAGCAAAACGTATTGAGTTCTGGAGTAAGGATAAGTGGAACAATCTTACCGATGAATGCGACAGCAATATGGATGAAATAGCTGCTAACCTTGACGCACTTGGCGTTTCGCTTTAAGCGGACACTTTAGAAGGGGGTCACAATGGAATTTTCACATAAATCAGTTCTTTTGAACGAGTGTATAGAAAATCTTAATATTAAGCCCGATGGGATTTATGTTGACGGAACCCTCGGGGGAGCAGGTCATTCTTACCATATATGCGAGAGACTTTCAAAAAAAGGACGTCTAATCGGCATTGACCAGGATGAGGATGCGATACGTGCCGCCACCACAAGACTTGAGCCATTTAAGGACAGGGTGACAATTGTTAAGGATAATTACAGTAACATTAAGAATGTACTTGTCTCACTTGGCATAGATAAAGTTGACGGTATTCTTTTGGATATCGGGGTCTCTTCTTACCAGCTTGATAATGCTGAACGTGGATTTACATATAAAGAAGAGGATGCACCTCTTGATATGAGAATGGACAGGCAGTCAGGCATAACAGCACAAGACGTTGTGAATGATTACAGCGAAATGGAACTTTTCAGGGTTATAAGGGACTACGGCGAAGAACAGTTTGCAAAAAATATTGCCAAACACATATGTATAGAAAGAAACAAATCAAGAATTACCACAACAGGACGCCTTACCGAAATAATCAAGGCGGCGATACCGATGAAATTCAGGGTTAACGGAGGACATCCGGCGAAAAAGACATTTCAGGCAATAAGAATAGAAGTGAACAGGGAACTTTATGTTCTGGAAGAATCCATAGATACTATGATTGATCTGCTGAATGATAAAGGAAGGTTATGTATTATTACATTTCATTCCCTTGAGGACAGAATTGTTAAGAATAAATTCAGGGACAATGTTAATACATGTACATGCCCTCCGGATTTTCCGGTGTGCGTATGCGGCAACAGACCTAAAGGAGTAATAATCACAAGAAAACCGATTGTTCCAACGGATGAAGAAATTGAAATTAATAAAAGAGCCAAAAGCTCAAAATTAAGGGTATTTGAAAGGGTTATTTAGTTATGAACAGAAATTTTTATATAAACGGCAGCGCAGCGCCGGCAAGAATTATAGATGAACCGGTAAGAAATCCAAGAAGAACGGCACCTCTTACCAAAGAACAGATAAGAAAAAGACAGGTGGACAGATATGCCGAAGCAAACAGGGAAAGAGCAGTCAGATTCGGCAGACTCTATACATTATTTATTGCTGTTGCAGTAGCAGTGACGATGGCTGCCAGTGTTGGTTTTATTAAAGAATATAACAGAAATACAGCCAACAATAACAAAATAAAGACTTTAAGCGAACAGCTTTCAAAGGCAAAGGAAGCCAACGATTTAAAGAAACTTACTATAGACACATCTATAGATTTTGACTATATATATAAGACAGCAACTGAGGAACTTGGTATGGTGCATGCGGGTAAGAATCAGATTGTAGAATATAAAAGCGGTGAAAGCGAATATGTTATTCAATACAAAGATATTACCAAAGGAGAATAGTGCTAAGGAGCAGCAATGTCAGTAAAAAAAGAACCAAAAAGCAAGAAATTTACAAATAAAATGAAAAAAAAGCTTTTAGTTATTTTCCTGCTTGCGGGAATTGTGCTTTTGGGACTTTCGTATGCTTTAATCAGGCTTAATCTGAATGAAGGAAAAAGCTATTCAAAGGCAGTATACAATAACTATGGCTATGACAGCAGGGCTATTGCGGCAAGAAGAGGCGACATAACAGACCGTAACGGAACCATTCTTGCGTATTCCACAAGAGTATATAATCTCATAATAGATTCAAAAGTTATGCTGTCATCTGACGGAAAATACAGACAGTCAACGGTAGATGCATTAGCAGAATATTTTCCGGACCTTGATATGGATAAGTTAAATGAGTTCCTTGATGAAAATGCACAAAAAGAAAATAAAAATGCTTACAAAAAATTTCTTGAAGAGTTGACAGAGGATGAGATTAGCGAATTTAAGACAGCAATGTCTGAATCTGACAATATAAAAGGCGTATGGTTTGAAGAAGAATATAAAAGGACATATCCTTTTAAGTCACTTGCGGCAGATCTTATAGGATTTGCAAGCAACGGCGGAAGCGGGGAAATCGGAATTGAGCAGTCATATAATTCATATCTTTCGGGAACTGACGGAAGAATATACGGATATATAAATGACAGCTCATATAAGTCACAGGTTATATCCGCCGAAAACGGAAATACGATAGTATCCACGATTGATTACAGTATCCAGAATATAATAGAAAATTCAATTAAATCTTTTAATGATGAATATGGTTCATTGTCAACAACAGTAGTTGTTATGAATCCCAAAAACGGGGAAGTTCTCGGAATGGCGGATTATCCTACTTTTGACCTGAATAATCCAAGGGATGTTTCATCAATGTATACGGATGAAGAACTTGATGCCATGGAAGAAGATAAAAGAGTTGAAGCTTATTATTCATTATGGAAAAACAATGCCGTCAGTAAAATATATGAACCGGGTTCGGTTTTTAAAACTTTTACCGTTAGTGAACTTATTGAAGAAAATCTTATAAAACTTACGGATGTAGTAAAATGTGACGGATACGGTGTGTATGACAGTACGAAAATTCTTTGCAACGGCGGTGAGGGACATGGAGATGTTACTCCTACCTGGGCACTTTGCAGGTCCTGTAATGACGCACTTATGCAATATGGTGAAATGTTAGGCAAAGATACGTTTAACAGATATCTTCATATATATAAATTCGGACAAAAGACAGATATTGATATACCTTCTGAAGAAGCCGGACTTCTTATATCAGAAAGCGGAATGATGGATGTAGACCTTGCAACCAATTCATTTGGACAAAATTTAAGTGTTAATATGATTCAGATGATGGCAGCTTTTTCATCTGTAATTAACGGAGGAAAGTATTACAAGCCTCATGTTGTCAAAGAAATAAGAGACAGCCAGGGAGAACTTGTTGAAACAATTAATCCTGTACTTGTGACAGAAACAGTTTCCGAAGAAACCTCTGCGGTTATGCGTTCAATGTTAAGAGCTGTAGTTGATTACGGAACTGCGGGTTATGTATATATGGACGGATATTCAATCGGTGGAAAAACCGGCGCGGCTGAAAAAATACCGAGAGATAAAAAAAGCTATGTGGTATCTTTTATGGGATTTGCTCCTGCAGAAGACCCGGAGGTACTTGTATATGTAATAATTGATACTCCTGATTGTGAAGAGTATGATACATCATGGTCGGCACAGATGGTTGCGGCAGATATAATGCATAAACTTGTTCCCTATCTTGGAATACCTGCAGATAATCCTGATTACGAAAGAGATGTATATATTGATGCCAAGACTCTTAAACCTGTAGTAAAAAGACCATCATCTGTTGATGTGGATGAAGTTAAGCCTGACGGAGGAGCTAATCTTCCTGATGAGGAAGAGTCCGCATCAAAAGAGGACGGACAAGAAGAATCATCAGAAAATGAGAAACCTAATGAGAATGAATCCCCGCCTGAGGAAAGCACACCGGATGGTGTGGATGAATCCCCGCCTGAGGAAAGTACTCCCGGCTAGGCACATTATGGTGCATAAAGTTAAAACTTTCATAATAAAATAATATTATGAAAGTATTAAAAAAACATAGAACAAAAATTAAATTTATCGCATACGCCGTTTTCCTTATGATGTCGGGACTGATAGGGAGAATGACGTATGTTGTTGTATTCAGAGGTGAAGAGCTTACGGTAAAAGCAACTGAACTTCATGAAAGAGAAAGAGCAATAAAAGCAGGGCGGGGAAGGATAATCAGTTCTGACGGAACGGTGCTTGCCACTAACGAGACAGTATGTACCGTGTCGGTTATCCATTCACAGATAAAAGACCCTGAAAGAGTAATAAGTATTCTTTCGGAAGAACTTGATATGGATGAGAAAAAGGTAAGAAAATATGTAGAAAAATTTTCGTCCATGGAAAAGATTAAATCAAATGTGCCAAAAGAAACAGGAGATGCCATAAGAAGCTATGAACTTGCAGGTGTTAAGGTTGATGAGGACAGCAAAAGGATTTACCCTTATTCAGAGCTCGCCTCAAAAATCCTCGGTTTTACCGGAGCCGATAATCAGGGAATACTGGGATTGGAGATAGAATATGATGATGTTCTGAAGGGAACAAACGGACAGATACTTACGTTGACTGATGCGTCTGGTGTAGAAATAGAAGAAAAAGAAGTAAAAAGAGTTGAGCCTGTTGCAGGTGATGATTTATATATAAGTATAGATTATAACATCCAGTCTTATGCTACCCAGCTTGCAAGAACTGCATATTATTCCAATCAGGCAAAGTCGGTCAGCATAATTGTCATGGACCCTGATAATGGTGAAATGTTGGCAATGGTAAATTATCCCGAATATAATCTTAATGACCCATTTACCGATGGGACGATGGAAGAGATGAACCGGATATGGCGAAATACCATTATTAATGATACTTACGAACCGGGTTCTACATTTAAAGTTATAACTGCAACAGCTGCACTTGACAGCGGAAGCGTTACACTTAATAATCATTATTCCTGCAGCGGCAGGATTCATGTGGCGGACCGCTTTGTAAGATGTGCCAACGCAAGAGGACATGGTGCACAGACATTTGCACAAAGTCTCCAGAATTCCTGTAATCCTGCATTTATCACCTGGGGACTTATGACAGGAAAAGATAATATGGTAAAATATATGGAAAGTCTTGGTTTATACAGTAAAACCGGTGTGGACCTTCCGGGAGAGGCAGGCTCCATCATACACAAGACAGAGAATATTAAAGAGCTTGACCTTGCAATAATGTCTTTTGGACAGTCGTTCCAGATTACTCCGCTGCAGCTGTTAAGAGCGGTAAGCGCAGTTGTTAATGGCGGTAAACTTGTTACACCCCACTTCGGAGTAAAAAAAATAGATACGGAAGGTAATATTTCGGTATTGGAATATGAGGAAAGCGGTACTATAATAAAACAGTCAACCACCGAAACAATGCGTGGACTCTTAAAGAATGTTGTTGAGCTTGGAGGCGGGCTTAACTGCAGAATCGAAGGATATTCGATTGCGGGCAAGACGGCAACCTCCGAAAAACTTCCGCGAGGCAACGGTAAATACATTGCCAGCTTTATAGGAATCGCACCGGCAGAGAATCCTCAGGTAATAGCAATGTGCATTATAGACGAACCTGTGGGAATGCATTATGGTGGCGTAATTGCCGCACCGGTGGTAAAATCATTATTTGAGAATATACTTCCATACCTTGGAATAGAGAAAGGACAGATGTAAGATGGATTTAACAGATAAGAAAGTAGTTGTAGTAGGAACTGGAGTAAGCGGAATGGGAGCGGTAAAGCTTCTTTCAGAGACTTCTGCCGATATAACTTTATATGACGGCAATGATAAAGCAGACAGGGACGAAATCCTTAAAAAGATTCCTGATGATTGTGATTTAAGACTTATAATCGGTGAGATGCCTGACGAAGTTGTCAAAGAGACAGATTTACTTGTAATAAGCCCCGGAGTTCCTATAGATAGTGATATTGTTAAATTATTTGAAAAAGAAAATGTTCCGGTATGGGGAGAAATAGAACTTGCTTATAACTTTGAGAAGGGAACTGTTTTTGCAATTACCGGAACTAACGGAAAGACCACTACCACAACACTTGTAGGTGAGATAATGAAAAAATATAACAATCAGACATTTGTTGTAGGAAATATAGGCAATTCGTATACAAGTGAAGTTCTTAAGACAACTAAGGACAGCTATACCGTTGCGGAAATCAGCAGCTTCCAGCTTGAGACAATCAGGGAATTCGCACCTAAAGGAAGTGCAATTCTTAATATAACGCCGGATCACCTTAACAGACACTATACAATGGAAAATTATGCAGCGGTGAAAGAATCAATTACAAAGAACCAGTGGAAAGTCAGGGAGGATGATTACTGCGTTCTTAATTATGATGATAAGGTGCTCAGGGAATTTGGTAAAACAATAAAGAACCCTGTATATTTTTCAAGAAAAGAAAAACCTTCCAAAGGAGCATATCTTGACGGCAGAATTATAAGATACTTTGACGGTAAAGATGATTATGAAGTGATGTCGGTAGATGATATGCATCTTTTCGGCAACCATAATTATGAAAATGTCATGGCGGCTATTGCAATGACAATAGAAGCAGGAGTACCTCTTAATATTATCATAAATGTTATTAAAGATTTTATGGGTGTTGAACACAGAATTGAATATGTAAGAGACAAAAACGGTGTAAGATATTATAATGATTCAAAAGGAACTAACCCTGACTCATCAATTAAAGCACTTGAAGCAATGTCAAGACCGACAATACTTATAGCCGGAGGATATGACAAACATTCGGAATTTGATGAATTTATTGAAGCATTTGATAATAAAGTAAAATTAATGGTATTGCTTGGACAGACGGCAGATAAGATAGAAGAAACCGCTGTCAGACACGGTTTTACCAATATTATAAAAACAGACAGCCTTGAAAAAGCAGTAAAGATATGTGCAGAAAATGCAGTATCGGGAGATGTAGTATTGCTCTCACCTGCCTGTGCAAGCTGGGGTATGTTTAAAAATTATGAAGAAAGAGGAAAACTCTTTAAAGAATATGTCAACAGTTTATAAAATTATGGGGAGATGGACTTATGAAAAAGCCTGAATTGACCAAAAAAGGACAGTTTTTTGACTACAGTACCTTGATAATTGTATTTGTGCTTCTGGCTTTCGGACTTGTAATGATTTACAGTACGAGTTCGTACAGTGCAGCAGCTACATATGGAGATTCTGCATTTTATTTTAAGAAGCAGCTTATGGCAACACTTCTTGGACTTGCAGCCATGATGATTATGTCATTTGTACCATATCAGAAGATATACAGATTTGCCGTCCCTGTTTATGTGATTACGATTTTGACCGTTTTCCTTGTAAAAACAGGTCTTGGCCTTGATGTAAAAGGTGCGACAAGATGGGTTAAAATAGGTCCGTTATCTTTCCAGCCGGCAGAAGCGGTCAAATTGGGAACTATAATTATACTTGCGGCATTTGCGTCTTTCAGCGGTAAATACATGGCAAAAATGAGACAGAATATTTTTTTCCTGATAATAGCACTGATACCGGCATTACTGTTGTTTGTTATAACCAACAACCTGAGCTCTGCAATAATTGTGGTTGGAATTGCCTATATTATGCTTATTGTATCTAATCCGAGACCGAGGTGGATATACATTGTAAGTGTAATCGGCATTGTGGCTGTGGCAGCACTTCTTGTATATGTGTTTAACAACCTTGATCCCACATCTGATTCTAATTTCCGTTTTAAGAGACTTTTTGCATGGCGTGACCCTGAGCATTTTGCATCAGAGACGGGTTACCAGACAATACAGGCTATGTATGCCATCGGTTCAGGTGGTTTCTTCGGAAAAGGACTTGGCAACAGTATCCAGAAGCTTGGATTTATTCCGGAAGCCCATAATGATATGATTTTTTCCATTGTATGTGAAGAACTTGGATTATTCGGCGCAATCTGTATCATAATACTTTTTATACTTCTTATATATCGTTTTATGGTGGTTGCCAACAATGCACCGGATCTGTTTGGCTCATTGCTTGTAGTAGGCGTGCTTGCACATATAGGCATCCAGGTAATTCTTAATATAGCGGTTGTAACTAATACGATACCGAATACCGGTATTTCCTTGCCTTTTATAAGTTACGGAGGAACTTCCGTATGTTTTCTGCTTGTGGAGATAGGAATTGTATTAAATGTCTCAAGACAGATAAGAGTTCCTGTATATACAACCAATAACAGACGTGGTGAATAATATGAGAAAACGTAGAAAGAGAAAAAAATGGTGGATTCCCATAATAATCCTTTTAGCTTTTGCAGCAGGAATTTTCTTTTACGGAAAAAAATATTTCCGTATAAAAGAAATTAATATTTCAGGAAGCGATAAGTATACATACGAAGAACTTTATAATTATATTTTCAAGGACCGTAATGACAAAAATATGATTTTGTTTAAATACACGGATAAGAAAGCCCCAAAGCCGGAAATTCCCTTTATTGCCAAAACAGTAATAGATATTAAGTGGCCTTCTACCATTAATATAACGGTTTACGAAAAAAGCATAATAGGGTATGTATATTACTATGGTTCATACATGTACTTCGACAAAGACGGTACGGTGGTGGAAAGCTCATACGAGCTTCTTGATGGAATACCCGAAATCAAGGGACTCACTTACAATCATATAGTTCTTAATGAGAAACTGGATGTTAATGTTCCGGAAGTGTTCGGAGCTATAATGGATTTAAAACAATATCTTGACAAGTATAATATCGATATTGATGAAATTGATGTGGATGATGAGCTTCAGCTTTCAGTTAAAATAGGGAACATAAAAGTCCTTCTTGGCAATGACAGCGTTATGTTAAGTGAAAAAATCTATGAACTAAGCTGTATGGTTCCAAAATTTGGAGATAAAAGCGGTACCCTTGATATGAGAGAGTATTCAAGGGACAGTAAATATGTTATTTTAATGGAAGATAAGCAATAAACAAAGTAATAAAAAATACAATTTTATATTGATATTTTTTGAAAAAAATACTATATTATTATTATGTTGGTTTAGAGGAGGATAGGACCTTGTTAGAAATAGTGACTAATGAGACTAATACAGCAGCAAGAATAATCGTTGTTGGTGTTGGCGGCGCAGGTAATAATGCCGTTAATAGAATGATAGAAGAGAAAATTGTAGGCGTTGAATTTGTAGGCGTTAATACAGATAAGCAGGTGCTTAAGCTTTGTAATTCACCTGTTGTAATCCAGATTGGTGAGAAGCTTACCAAGGGTCTTGGCGCAGGAGCCAAGCCGGAAGTTGGTGAGAAGGCAGCCGAAGAAAGCTATGAAGAACTTACAGAAGCACTCAAGGGAGCAGATATGGTATTTGTTACCTGTGGAATGGGTGGCGGAACCGGAACAGGTGCAGCACCTATTGTTGCCAAGATTGCTAAGGATATGGGTATCCTTACTGTAGGCGTTGTTACTAAGCCATTTAAGTTTGAAGCCAAGACAAGAATGACTAATGCTTTGGCAGGAATTGAGAAACTGAAGGAGAATGTTGATACATTAATTGTTATTCCTAATGACAGACTCCTTGATATAATTGACAAGAAGACGACTTTACCTGATGCCCTTAAGAAGGCTGATGAAGTTTTGCAGCAGGCAGTACAGGGAATTACAGACCTTATTAATGTTCCCGGTCTTATTAATCTTGACTTCGCAGATGTCCAGACTGTAATGAAGGATAAGGGTATTGCCCATATCGGTATAGGACAGGCTACAGGGGATGATAAGGCTATTGAAGCTGTTAAGATGGCAGTTGCCAGCCCACTTCTTGAGACTACTATTGAAGGTGCTTCACATGTTATCATCAATGTAAGCGGTGATATCGGACTTATGGAAGCCAGTGAAGCAGCAGATTACATACAGGAACTTGCAGGCGAGACAGCCAATATTATTTTTGGCGCTAAGTATGATGACTCAATGCCTGACCAGGTTACAATTACAGTAATCGCTACAGGCCTTGACGAGGAGGTTGTTCCAAGTCCGGCTAAGGCAATGGCAGGGTTTAACTATACACCTTCAACACCTGTGAGACCGGCTTCAACACCATCTTACCGTCCTGTTACATCAGGTACTGATACAGCAAGACGTGAGATTCCGGGACTTACAAGACCGGGCAAGGTTGAACCTACTGTAGAGGAGAAGGAGATTAAGATTCCTAACTTCCTTACAAGCAGAAGAAATAAATAGTTGTAATGAATATACTTCCCTCGGAGTTATTTCCGGGGGATTTTTGTAAGTAAGAACAGTAGTTCGGAAAATTTATTTGACATTAAAACAGCTGAATGTTAACATATTATCAGAAAGTGCTACCGATAGACGGTTAGCCTGATAGGAAAGTGATTAATAATAACAACAATATGGGTTTAAATGAGTGATTATAAGTGGTTCGGTTGTGAGTAAAATATAAAAATAAATTAATGTATTTATGGAATGGGTGGTTGAAACTTTTAGAACTTTTAAGAAAAATGAAATGATTTGAAAATGTAGATATAACATTATTTTAATAGAAAATTGAGCCAAAGGTGGGAGAAACTGAGTGTGTTACAGTGACAATTATTTTACCATTAACACAGAAGATAAGGCAAAAGAATTTGGATTGGCAATTATAAAGGCAGTGAAAAAAACACATACAATAGCAAATAAGTGTAAGAAACTCACAGAAGAATTGGATAATGCTAAAAAATGTGATGATAAAGATTATATGGTATATGTATTACAAAAGTACATAAACCAATATAAAAATTTATTAGAAAAACGAAATATGATTCGGATATGTTTAATTAGTGGACAAGAGTATAATAAATTAAATATTGAGTACTGGATAGAACAGTTGAATATTATGAAACAGTTTATATATTTATTTGAAGCACAGAAATCAATTGAAAAAGAAACTATTAAGCAATGTTTGAAAAAGATATTAACGCTTAATGGAAAATTTACTAGAGAAGAAATTGATAAGTATTGTTAAATAATCCTTATATTTATAGAATGTGAATTTACAAATAGGAGTATTTTTGATAATGGATATATATAGAATTATTAGTTTAGAAGCATTTGTAGATTTGTTACATAATAAAAGAGAACGCTATGTACGACCTACTACATGGGATGATAATTACGAGGGATATTTGTTTAGTAAAATTGAAAATAAAGAGGATAGACGAAAAATAATAGAGGAAATGTATTATAATGTCTGTCCAAGAAATTATTATGCGACGATAAATAATTTGTTTAAGTTAGAACATAGTAAATTTTTCGTATATGGTCAATGTTGGTCTACTTTATTTGATAGCGATGCCCTATGGAGAATATATTCATATAATAATCATGCAATTCAAATTAAAACAACCAATATTATAATAGAGAATATGTTAAAATCAAATCCTGATATTTCACATGATATTAGAGAAGTAAAATATGATGTTGAACCTGAAAATGATTTAGTGAAAAAACAGATATTACAGGTAAAAGAAAACCAAAAGGTATATGAACCATTTTTTCACAAGCGAAAAGCGTTTAAACACGAAGCTGAAGTCAGGGTATTAATCGATGATAAAAGATGGTATAACGCATCATGGATGAGTACTTTTGAGGCAAAATGGAAAATAGATGAAAAAATGCAAGAGTTTTCAGAAGATATAGATAGAATAAATGAAATAGAAAAAAGATTAGAAGTATGTATGGGACGATGGGTAGAAAAAGAACTTTGTGTTAATTACTATCAGCCAATAAAAAGCTTGAACAGGTATATATCAGGGGTTAGGGTTCATCCAATGGCAGAGAAGTGGTATGTAGAACTCATACAAGGATTGTGCCAAAAAGAAGAAATAAAATTTGATGGGCGGTCAAATTTATATGGGATGTAATTCAAAAATGGTATAACTTTTGATTATTATAACATTGCACGTAGGAACATATTTCTGAATTATAATTAGTAAGTCAAAACTACTGTGGAGAAAAGTTTTAAAATATGATAGAATATGTCATGATGTTTATACATGTAAGTTCATTAATATAAACAGTCCTATATAAATGCTTAGAGGTGAATAAAATGTTGGAGTTGTTTAATGATATAGATTTTGAGTATGTAAATTCTGAGGATTCGATGATAATTCTTGATGATTGTATTAATGCATTGGGTAAGATGAAAGAGAAATCTGTAGACATGATATTTGCAGATCCACCATATAATCTAGGAAAGGATTTCGGAAACAATAGCGATAATTGGAGCGATAGAAAAAAATACTTAGAATGGTGCTATAAATGGATAGATGAATGCTTCAGAGTCTTAAAAGATGATGGGACATTCTATATAATGAATTCGACTCAGAATATACCATATATATCTGTATATTTACAGGAAAACTATTATGTGATTAATGATATTGTATGGACGTATGACAGTTCTGGTGTGCAATCGAAAAGAAAGTTTGGCTCGTTGTATGAACCTATAATTATGGCAACAAAGAGTGCGAAGGCGAAATATACGTTTAATTATCAGGACATACTTGTTGAGGCAAAAACAGGTGCAAAGAGAGGATTAATTGACTATCGGAAGAATCCTCCACAACCATATAATACGCAGAAAGTTCCTGGAAACGTATGGGAATTTCCTAGAGTAAGGTATAAGATGAAAGAATATGAAAATCATCCTTCACAAAAGCCGATTGTTTTATTGGAACGAATAATAAAAGCATCTAGTAGTAAAGGCGAAATAGTGCTTGATCCATTTGGAGGTACTTTTTCTACTTGTGCTGTTGCGCATGATATGGGAAGAAAAACTATAGGCATAGATATTAATAGAGATTATTTTAAAATAGGTGTTCGTAGGACTGGAATTTCGGATGAATATGATGGTGAAAAGCTAGTTCAGGATCGAAGTCGAAAAACGAAGAATAAATCAAAAAAGTCTAGACAGACTGAAAGTCTGCCTGGTCAGATGGTTATAAATTGGTAAATAATAGGAGTAGGGCATATGGCAAAAAAACGGATGTTGGATTTTGTGGCAACGATAATGTATGAAGAATACAATGAGGAAGGAAAAAAAGTATATCAGGAGTCGTTACTTATTCAGTATTTAAACTCAAAAATGAATGCGGTTAATGGCAATAGTAAAAGTAGGAGAAGTTTTGCCAATATATATGCCATATATTCACTACTGGTGGTGTATAAAGAAATTCAAGAAAGTTATGAAAATTTTAAAGGAACAAATTTTACACATTTATGGTCATATTGCCGGTCTATGTATGGTGGGTCAAAATTACAAAATCATTCATTCAATAATCGTATAGATAGGGAATTTGTTAATAAATTTGGTGATGAAAATTTAATTATACAGCAGAATGGTTTATATAAAATTAATACAAAATATATTGAATTATCAGATTACAATGTGGCGGATGTTGCAAGAAAAATAATAGAAAAATATGTTGAATTAATAAGACAAAAAGATGAAGAATTAGGGAGAAGACTAAATGAACTTGCAAGTAGTGATGAACAGTATTTAAAGCAGGGATTGAGTGATTTTATCTCGGAAGATAGTGAGGCTAGGATTTTTGAAATTTCAAGTTATGCAATATTGCGTAATTATTATAAAAAACAAAGTGTCTACTGGGGAGAGTCATTGGATTGTTTAAATAAAGAGAAATTAGAATTATATAAGATGGGTAGAACAAATGCTAATGACGGTGGAATTGACTTTATAATGAAGCCATTAGGAAGAATTTTCCAGGTAACAGAGGTAATGAATTTTGATAAATACCTTTTGGATGTTGATAAAATTTTGCATTATCCAATTACGTTTGTTGTTAAGACAAATAAGACAAAAGAAGTATTGTTTTCAGAATTGACTGAATATGTAAAGGCAAAATATGATGATGAGAAGATTCAAAATAAATATTTAGAAGCGGTAGAAGAACTGATAACAATCGTTGATTTGAATGAGTACATAAATAAATTGAGCTTGGAAGAATTAAAACAAGTTTTAAATGATATAGATGTATATTATAAGTTGGAAATGAATGAGGAGGATGAAGAAGAGTAGTATTATGATGACAAGATTGGGATACAATTAAACCAAAGCCTTTATAATGATTAGAACCAATATTGTTCTTGATAATGGTGCGGAATATTCGTTCGTGTAATATAAAAATAAAAATTTGTGAATTTTTACTATCTTTGTTTCAATGCGTAATGGATGCAAAATATGAATGACTTCTAATTTTAGTTTTAATTATGGAGTGTAAGCATTGGAAACTTGGAACATAGCATAAATATTTCTTTCACTCTTTCCTATAAATTTTCCCCCACACTTCCCCATTGACACCACCAATTCTATATGTTAGGATAACACTATCCAAAAAGGGAGTAGTTGCATGCGAAGCATGTTCCGGTTTTCGTCAGGACGTCCGCAAGGACCGGAAGCCGGATGACTATTTTGTTAAACGAGACTTTTTGTGTATTTTTTTGATGCACAAAAGGTCTTTTTCTTTTGTGCAAAAGATAATCTACGTATTAGAATCAAGAAAGAGGAGACAGCGCATGAAAGAAGTTTACAGAATGACAAAAGATGAACTGGCAAAGCAGTACGGCATGAAGGGGCTGACAGAAGAACAGGCAGCAAAGAATCTTGAGACCTACGGCAGAAATGAATTAATGGATAAGGGTAAGAAAAGTATTTTTAAAATTTTTCTGAGCCAGTTTGCGGACCTGCTTGTTATTATTTTGATTATAGCTTCTGTTATATCAATGATATCGGGTAATGTGGAAAGCACCATTGTAATAATTGCAGTAATTGTTCTTAATGCAATATTGGGAACGGTCCAGTATGTAAAAGCACAAAAATCATTGGATTCTTTAAAAGAACTGTCGTCACCGAAAGCAAAAGTTTTGAGGGATGGCGTGAAGAAAGAAATACTGGCAAAAGACATAGTTCCGGGGGATTTGCTTTTGCTTGAAGCAGGAGATATTGTAGCTGCGGACGGAAGAATTGTAGAAAGTTATTCATTGCAGGTAAATGAAAGCTCGCTAACGGGTGAATCTACCAATGTAGAAAAGAAAGATATGGAAATACCTGAAGAATGTGCGCTGGGTGACAGAATTAATATGGTATACTCCGGCAGCCTTGTGACTTATGGACGCGCAAATGTGGTTGTAACATCAACGGGAATGGATACGGAGATAGGCAAAATCGCCAATCTTATGAACAATACGGGAGATAAAAAAACACCTCTCCAGGTAAGTCTTGACAATTTCAGCAAAAAGCTTGCCATCATAATTATGGCTATAAGCGTTGTTGTATTTTTGCTTAGAATCTGGCAGAAAGAACCGGTGTTGGATTCGCTTATGTTTGCTGTGGCTCTGGCGGTAGCAGCAATCCCCGAAGCATTAAGTTCAATTGTAACCATTGTTCAGGCAATGGGAACACGCAGAATGGCAAAAGATAATGCTATTATAAAAGAATTGAAAGCCGTTGAAAGCCTTGGTTCCGTATCAGTAATCTGCTCCGATAAGACAGGTACGCTTACACAGAATAAAATGACGGTAACGGAAGTATATATTGATGGAAAGTGTATTCTGCCTGAAGAAATAGACATAAGAAGCAGGCAACACAGATATCTTTTATATAATGCAATATTAAATAACGATTCCTCCATTTCAGGGGATAAAGAAATAGGAGATCCTACAGAAACCTGCCTCCTTGTAATGGCAGAAAAAGCAGGACTTGGTGATAAAGGTATTTCAGAAGAAGTCATAAGAGACATGATGGAAAGACAGGAAGAAATTCCTTTTGACTCCGACAGAAAACTTATGAGCAGCAAATATAGTGTACATGGTATTCCTACTGTTTTTACAAAAGGAGCCGTGGATGTACTTCTTGCAAGAACGGAGTACATTATGGATGGAGATACTGTCAGGACAATTACTAAAACTGATATTGATAATATTCTTAACCAGAACCGTATTTTTTCCGAAAAAGGAACAAGAGTCCTTGCTTTTGCATATAAGGAATGTAAGAAAGGCGAACATCTTACAAAAGAGAGTGAGAATGGCTATGTATTTATCGGACTTACATCCATAGTCGATCCACCAAGAGAGGAATCCAAGGAAGCGGTTTTATCCGCAATAAATGCAGGAATTAAGCCGGTTATGATAACAGGAGACCATAAAGTGACGGCGACGGCCATAGCAAAACAGATTGGAATATATCATGACGGAGACATTGCCTTAACCGGAGCTGAACTTGATAATATATCAGACAAAGAGCTTGGCGATATATTGGAAAAAGTATCGGTATATGCAAGGGTGTCGCCTGAGAATAAGATAAGAATTGTGGATGCATGGCAGAAAAAAGGTAAAATTGTGGCTATGACAGGTGATGGGGTTAATGATGCACCTGCGTTAAAGAAAGCCGATGTGGGTGTTGCAATGGGAATCACAGGAACGGAAGTTTCCAAAGATGCGGCAGCAATGGTTTTATCCGACGATAATTTTGCTACGATAATCAAGGCTGTACTTAACGGCAGAAATGTTTACAGGAATATCATGAACTCAATACAGTTTTTGCTGTCAGGAAATTTAGCTGCGATTTTTGTGGTGCTTTACTGCTCTGTAATGGCACTTACAACTCCGTTTCTTCCGGTACATCTTTTGTTTATCAATCTTTTAACGGATTCGCTTCCTGCACTTGCAATCGGTATGGAACCTGCTGATAAATCGCTCTTGCAAAACAAACCAAGAAATCCTGAAGAAGGTATTCTTAATAAAAAGTTTTCTATGAAATTACTGGCATACGGAATTTCAATAGCAGTAGTAACACAGACAGCATTTTATATAGGATTGAAAGTTAATGCGGCGAGTGCAAGCACGATGGCATTTGCCACACTTACACTTGCAAGACTTTTTCACGGTTTTACCTGCAGAAGCGGGTATTCGATTTTTAAAATTGGATTAAAGAGTAACAAATGGAGTGTGCTGGCATTTTTAACAGGAACTTTGTTGTTGATTGCAGCACTTATGCTTCCCGGATTTAATACACTTTTTATGGTAGAAACATTAAGCGGGTTTAATCTGCTGATGATTGGTATACTTGCATTTTTACCGACTTTTGTATTTCAGGTTGTCAGATTGATTAAAGAGCATTATAATAAAAAATAATTACAGGAAAGGGGCATATTATGAAAGCCGGACATAGAAGAATAATTGGTTTTATATTGATTTTATTTATCTGTGTGACAGGGATGTACTTTGGCGATGTTAAAGTAGATTCGGTTTTCGTATGCCCTTCTGTGGATATTTCCGGTGCCTGCATTGAAACTGTGGATTCGGTTGCGGATAATTCCAAGGCATGTACATCGGAAATGCTTGGTATCAGAAGAACTGTTACTTTAAGGGATAATCATGTACGTACCTCAGGCAGAAGAGAGTACAGGATTACCGTAGATTTTTATCAGGATAATGGGAACGGATACAATGTCCGTCCTATCTATGCAGGTTTTTCTGACGGAAGAGATTATAATGTCCGTCAGGAGGAACTTGTCACAAATTATATTCACAAGTCGGACGGCAAGAAGAGAGTCTGAAAATTTCCAATCATAATTAAATAATAATTATTCGGCATACAAGATGGGTATGCCTGTCTTTGTATGCCTTAAACGGAGGTTTTATATGGGACTTAATATTTTTATAGGCATAATAGGAGCAATAGCGCTTGCTGCAGGAGTATGGTGCTTTTGCGTGGATAAAGGATATTTTCATAATAAAAAAGACATAAACAATATTGACACATACGAGGAAAATGAAAATGAGAAAAACTAAAGTTATATGTACTATAGGTCCGGCGTGTGAGGATGCCAATGTGCTTAGCGGGATGTGCTATGCGGGAATGAACGTTGCGAGACTTAATTTCTCACACGGATCCCACGAGGAACATCAGAAAAAAATAGATCTGATAAAGGCAACAAGGGAGAAACTTGATATGCCTATAGCTATCATGCTTGACACAAAGGGACCGGAGTACAGAATAGGAACTTTTGAAAATGGCAGAATTAAGCTGGATGACGGAGACAGTTTTATATTTACAACTGATGATGTTGTGGGTAATGAGAAAAGAGTTTCTGTCAATTATGACAAACTTATGGAGAATCTTAACGTTGGAGACATAATCCTTGTCAATAACGGACTTGTTATTTTTGAAGTTGAGAAAATAGAAGGAAGTAATGCATATTGCAAAGTTCTGGCAGGAGGAGAACTAAGCAACAAAAAAAGCATGAATTTTCCGGATAAGGTTATGAAACATGATTTTCTCAGTGATCAGGACAAAGAAGATCTTTTGTTTGGAATTAAAAATGACGTTGATTTTGTTGCGGCATCTTTTGTATCATGCAAAAAAGATATAAAAGAGATGCGTGAGTTCCTTGACGAAAACGGCGGTACGGATATTGATATCATTGCGAAGATTGAGAACAGGGCAGGTGTGGATAATATTGAAGATATCTGCGAAATTGCAGACGGCATTATGATTGCAAGAGGCGATCTTGGTGTGGAAATTCCTGCAATTGAGGTTCCTTCTGTCCAGAAATATCTCATTAAGAAATGCAGGCTTCTTGGCAAACGTGTAATTACTGCTACGGAAATGCTTGAGTCTATGATTTATAATCCAAGGCCTACGAGAGCAGAACTTTCAGACGTTGCTAATGCCGTTTATGACGGAACTTCGGCTGTAATGCTTTCCGGAGAAACAGCTTCAGGAAAATACCCTGTGGCAGCAGTGAAAAATATGGTTGATACATTGTCTTTTACCGAGAAAAACATGGATTATGAGAAACAGTTTAAGACAACGGAATTTACCATAAAGAGCAATATTGATGCTGTTTCCCACGCAACCTGTGCAATGGCGATAGACGTTAATGCCAAGTGTATAATTGTTAATTCACTTACGGGAAAGACTGCCAGAATGGTAAGCAGGTTCCGCTGCCCGGTGGATATTATAGGAATGACTACATCACAGAAGGGCTTCAGAAAGCTTAATATGAGCTGGGGCGTAACTCCCGTACTTTGTGAAAAATATGACAATATGGAAGAGATGTTTAACAACGATCTTGTTAAGGCGGAAGAAGTATTTCATCTTGCAAAAGGTGATAATGTAGTGCTGACAGGAGGGCTTGTAGACGGAAATTCCGGAAATACCAATCTGATAAAGGTTGAGAGTATTTAGGTATAAAATATTTAAAGGAATGATTGTCTGTGCAGTCATTCCTTTTTTTAATGTGGTTCTTGTATTAATTGCTGTTTCGCTATAAAATATAAATTAATTACAATATTATATGAAAGATGTGTATGGGATGAAAGAGAAAAGAGTAGAAGAAACAATTGTGGAGCAGATGAGAGAAGTAAGACCTGAGGATCTTAATGGTGCAGACAGGCTTTTCGGCGGGAGACTGATGCAGTGGATTGATGAAGTTGCAGGCATTACAGGTCTCAGATATGCGGAGAATACGGTAGTGACTGCTTCCGTGGATAACCTTAGATTTATAAGAGGGGTTTACCAACATGAAATAGTTGCTCTGATTGGCAGGGTTACTTATGTGGGAAGAACCTCTATGGAAGTAAGGGTGGATACCTATGTTGAGAGTCTCGACGGCATGAGACATCCTGTGAACAGGGCATATCTTACCCTTGTATCTGTTGATAAGAATGGCAAATCAAAAGAAGTACCAAGACTTATTGTTGAATCTGTTGGAGAACAGGCTGAATGGGAAGCAGGAAAGAAAAGAAGCGAACTTAGAAAAACACGAATGAAAGAAGGTTTCTAAAACTCCGTGTATATTGTTTATAAAGCAACATACAATATCAGAATAAAATGTAAATACAAGGAGTTTTGATGTGAAAAAAAGAAAAACGATTGTGCTGACTGTTATTGCGGCAGGTGCAATAATGCTGATTATTTCCTGGTTTGCGGGAAGAATAATATCAAAGAAATATTATTTTTCGCATAATAATACTTATAATGAAGAAGGAATGCTGATTGATTCCGTTAATCACCCTTATTATTCCAAAAGACAATGGGGGTACTTTTATAAAATACCACGGACTATCAGGTATTACTCAGATATAACCGGGACAGAAAGAAAAGCAATGGTGTTTCTGCCGGCAGGTTATAGCGAAAACAAATCCTATCCTGTACTCTATCTTTTGCACGGATACGGTGGGAGACACAGCACATGGCGTAATAAAAATGCACATATTATAATACAGAATCTTATATATTTTGAAGATGTTCCGGAAATGATTGTGGTATGTCCGGACTGCGTTGTAAGCCGTAATGAAGAAGACAGGGATGCCGGTTTTTACGAGACAATCCGGTATTTTGACCTGACAGAAAGGGAAATTATAGATAATCTTATGCCTTATGTGGAAGAACATTTTAATGTACTTACAGGCAGGGAAAATACGGCAATCGCAGGTAATTCCATGGGTGGAAGAAACTCCCTTGCCATTGGATTCAAAAATCAGGATAAATTCGGATATATAGGAGCTTTTTCATCTGTTTCGCCACTTCCGGATGAAAGACATTCCGGCGGTGTTCCGGCACTTCTTGATGAACTGAAACTGGATTCGTCACAGTTTGAATTTCTGATGCTGAGTGTAGGAAAATCCGATAATGTCTGCGGGGATGTAACTTATGCACTTCATGAATATATGACAGAACGTGGCATAAACCATGTGTTCTATGACGTGGATGGTGAACATGAAAACAAGGTGTGGCAGAATTCACTTTATAATTTCTGCAAAAATATTTTTAATCAGGAGTGATTCAAATGAAATTATTACTAAAACAGAGATTTTTTTCGTGGTTTGACAGCTATGACGTGTATTATGAAGATGGCAGTGTGGCTTTTAAGGTAAAGGGAGAACCGGCATGGGGGCATCTTTTAAGAATTTTTGATGCCCCGGGCAGTTATCTTGCCACAGTTAAAGAAAAAATATTTACTTTTATGCCGCAGTTTGAAATATTTTACGGGGATGAATATGTGGGAAATATTCATAAAGAGCTAACTTTTTTTAAACCAAAATTCTATTTTGATTTTAACGGCTGGTATGTTGAGGGACATTTTATGGAATGGGATTATGAAATCTATGACGGATACAATAATCTTGTTGCCAACATCAACAAGGAAGTAATCAATTTTACCGATACATATTCCATAGATGTTGTAAATCCGCAGGATGCATTGCTTGTTCTTGCATTTGTGCTTGCAATGGATGCGGAAAAGTGTTCTAGGAATGATTAATAGTATGAATTAAATAATACAGATATGCGCATACTGATAAAAAACAGGAGATGCGTATATGAATGTGAATGATGATACAATAAAACTTCTGCGTGAATGTGACGCAGGTGTTGAGATGGGAATTAAGACTCTCGATAATGTAATTGATGATGTTGAAAGCGATGAGCTTAGAAAAATTCTTGAAAAAAGCAGGGAAACCCATTGTAAGCTAAAGGGCAATATAGCCGAGAAACTGGGTAACTATGGTGATGACGGCAAAGAGCCGGCGGCAATGGCATCATTTTTTGCCAAGGTAAAGTCAGAAGTGAAGCTTATGTCTGAGCATCCGGATGTATCTGCCGCGGAGCTTATTATTGATGGGTGCAATATGGGAATAAGGTCCATATATAAGTATTTTAATAAATATCCTGCTGCCGATGCTGAGATAAAAAGACTTGTTGATGATATCGTTAAGGAAGAGGAAGACCTTTCTGTTAAATTAAGAAAATTTTTGTAATGTACTTTAAGAAAGAGCATTTGTCCGTTGTGGCAAATGCTTTTTTTAGATAAATTAATACAAAACAGTCAAAGTCGGTCAAAAACACGCAAAAGAATGAATGAAAATGATTGACTTTGAAACGATATGGAGTTATAATGAGGCTACAAAGTAAAGAAGGAGGCGAAAGGTAATGATTTACACAGTAACTTTTAATCCGTCTTTGGATTATATAGTGTCTGTCAGGGATTTTAAGCTTGGAATAACCAACAGGACAAGTGATGAACGGATTCTCCCCGGAGGAAAGGGAATTAATGTTTCAACAGTTCTTAAGAATCTTGGAATTGATAACACAGCACTTGGTTTTGTATCAGGTTTTACAGGAGATGAAATCGTAAGAAGACTTGAGAATATGGGCGTTAAGAACGGTTTTATCAGGCTTGAAAATGGATTTTCAAGAATTAATCTCAAACTTAAATCAACTGATGGAACAGAAATTAACGGACAGGGACCGGTTATAAGTAAAGAGAATGTTGAACTTCTTATGGAAAGATTATCACAGCTTAAGGACGGGGATGTTCTTTTCCTGTCAGGCAGCATTCCGGCGGGAATGGATGATGATGCCTACAAGAATATAATGGAACTGCTTAAGGGCAGGGACATTAAGATTGTTGTGGATGCGACGAAGGAACTGCTTGTGAAATCGCTTCCATACGGACCGTTTCTGATTAAGCCTAACAATTATGAACTAGGTGAGATATTCGGAGTAAGGCTTACAACAAGAAGTTCGGTTATCCCGTACGCTAAGAAACTGCAGAATATGGGCGCAAGAAATGTTTTGGTTTCAATGGCAGGAGAAGGTGCGGTATTGGTATCGGATGATGGCCGGGTAATTGACGCACCGGCACCTGAGGGAAAGCTCATTAACGGAGTAGGTGCAGGAGATTCAATGGTAGCCGGATTTATGGCAGGATATCTTGCAAGACACGATTACAACCATGCGTTCTGTATGGGAGTAGCATCAGGAAGTGCCAGTGCTTTTTCGGAAAATCTGGCAACAAAGGAAGAAATAGAAAAAGTGTATAAAACTATAGTATTGGAGGAAAAAGCATGAGAATAACTGATTTACTTGATAAGAGAAGCATATCTCTTACAGCAGCTCCTAAGAGCAAGGAAGAAGCACTCAACGAAGCTATTGCCCTTATGGCTGAAAGCGGAAAAATCAACGATACTGAAGGGTATCGCAGGCAGGTATTTGCAAGAGAAGAAGAGAGTACAACAGGTGTAGGAGAAGGAATCGCAATACCACATGGAAAATGTGCAGCGGTCAACAGACCGGGACTTGCAGCAATGGTTATAAAAGACGGAGTGGATTTTGAATCACTTGACGGAGAACCTGTAACACTGCTTTTCCTTATAGCAGCACCGGACACAAAGGATAATGTCCATCTTGACGTACTCAGCAAATTGTCAATGATGCTTATGGATGAAGAGTTTACAAAGAATTTAAGAAATGCATCGACAGCAGAAGAGTTTCTTGAAATAATAGATAAGGCTGATGAAGAAAAGAAAAGTGTGGACGAAAGACTTTCGGATATTAATAAAGCAGACGATAGCCAGGTAAAAATACTTGCAGTTACATCCTGTCCTACAGGAATCGCCCATACTTATATGGCAGCTGAGGGACTTGAAAAAGCAGCAAAGGCAAAGAATTGTTATATCAAGGTAGAGACAAGAGGTTCCGGCGGTGCCAAAAATGTACTTACAGATAAAGATATTGAAGAAGCTGATTTTATCATTATTGCGGCAGATGCCAAAGTCCCAATGGAAAGATTTGACGGAAAGAAGCTTATTGAGCGACAGGTTTCGGACGGAATCAATAAAGCGGATGAACTTATTGACCTTGCAATTAAAGGCGAAGCACCTGTATATAAGAGCGGAGTCAGATCTGACGATGAAGTTGAGATAACAACTACAAAAAAAGGAATTGGACATAAGATTTATACACAGCTTATGAACGGTGTTTCACATATGCTTCCTTTTGTAGTAGGCGGCGGTATTCTTATTGCAATATCATTTCTTATTGATGGATTTGCGGTAGATATCAATTCATTGTCTGCTGCTGAAAGAAGCAGCTTCGGAAGCATAACAGATGCAGCGAGACTTTTTAACGAAATAGGTAATGTAGCTTTTAAATTTATGCTCCCCGTACTGGCGGGATTTATAGCAATGGCAATAGGCGACAGACCGGCACTTGCAGTCGGATTCGTAGGCGGCATGATGGCAGCCAACGGAACATCCGGATTCCTTGGAGCACTTGTAGCAGGTTTTGCGGCAGGATATATTGTTTTGTTACTTGTTAAGTTATGCAGTAAACTTCCGGATGCACTGGAAAAGATAGCACCTGTACTTATATATCCGGTTGTCGGTATTCTGGTAATGGGTCTCCTGATGAAATTTGCGGTTGAACCTGTAATGGGTTATATTAACACGGCAATGAACAACGGACTTAAGAGTATGGGAAGCGGAAGCAGAATTGTTCTCGGACTTGTCCTCGGCGGAATGATGGCAATTGATATGGGCGGACCTTTCAATAAAGCAGCATATGTATTCGGAACAGCTTCCATTGCATCAGGCAATTATGATATGATGGCATCAGTAATGATTGGCGGAATGGTTCCACCTTGCGCAATTGCTCTTGCAACTATAATTTTCAAAAACAAGTTCTCAAAGCAGGAGAGACAGTCAGGTCCTACTAACCTGATTATGGGTCTTGCATTCATTACAGAAGGAGCAATTCCGTATGCGGCAGCAGATCCGTTCAGGGTTATTCCGGCATGTGTAGTTGGTTCAGGCGTTGCGGGTGCATTATCAATGGCATTTAAATGTACACTTATGGCTCCTCACGGCGGAATTTTCGTAGTACCTGTTATGGGCAATAAATTTATGTATCTCCTGGCACTTGTAATAGGAACTGCAGTATCAACAGTTCTTTTAGGAATTTTAAAGAAAAAACAGACGAATTAGAAAGGAGAAAAACGGTATGAGAGAATTTAAGTATGTTATAACTGATCCGGAGGGAATACATGCACGTCCGGCAGGACTCCTTGTAAAAGCAACAAAAGATTTTGCATGTGACATTAAAATAGCTAAAGACGGTAAAGCAATGAACTGTAAGGCTATATTCGGAATTATGGGACTCGGTGTTAAAAAAGGCAATGAAGTAACACTTACTTTTGACGGAGAAGACGAAGACAAGGCCTACGAGACAGTAAGCAGGTTTATGCAGGAAAATCTTTAAAAGGGAGAGAAACTTATGAAGGTGTATGAAGGTAAAAGTGTATTCAATGGCATTGCCATTGGTAAGATAAAACTGTATTTAAAGGGCGAACAGCAGGTAAAAAGACATAAGGTTACAGATGTTAAAGCTGAGTTGCTAAGATATGAAGAAGCACGTAATAAAAGTATGACGGAACTTAAGGGCCTTTATGAAAAGGCTCTTAAGGAAGTAGGAGAAGCAAATGCCGCAATATTTGAGGTCCATCAGATGATGCTTGAGGATGAGGATTATAACGAATCAGTCCGTAATATAATTGAGTCCCAGGGCGTTAATGCCGAATATGCGGTTGCGGCTACAGGAGACAATTTTTCCAAAATGTTTTCATCCATGGAGGATGAATATATGAAAGAAAGAGCAGCAGATGTAAAAGATATTTCTGAAAGAGTGATATCTGTTCTGAATGGAAAAAGCAGCGGTAATGATACAGGTGATGAAGCATCAATTATTGTTGCGGATGACCTTGCACCTTCGGAGACGGTTCAGCTTGATAAGGATAAAGTTTTATCCTTTGTAACGGTTCATGGTTCATTAAATTCACATACTGCAATTCTTGCAAGAACTATGGCAATACCTGCACTTGTCAACACACCTTTGCCCCTTGACGAAGAAATTGATGGCGTAATGGCGGTAGTTGACGGAACTAAAGGTGTTATATATATTGACCCTGACTGTGAGACACTGGAACTAATGAAAAAGCGTAAAGCAGAGGAAGATGAAAAAAGAGTGCTTTTACAGACTCTTAAAGGCAAAGATAATATTACTGTCGATGGACAAAAGATTATGCTTTATGCTAATATAGGCAATATAAAAGATCTTGCCAAAGTTATTCAGAATGATGCTGGCGGAATCGGGCTTTTCAGAAGTGAGTTCATATACCTTGAGAGCAAGGATTTCCCTACGGAAGAAGAACAGTTCATGATTTACAGACAGGTTGCTGAGACAATGGCAGGCAAAAAGGTCATTATAAGAACTCTTGACATAGGCGCAGACAAACAGTGTGATTATTTTAATATGGCACATGAAGATAATCCTGCAATGGGATGCCGCGCCATAAGAATCTGTCTCACAAGGCCTGAGATTTTCAAGACACAGCTTCGTGCACTTTACAGGGCGAGTGCGTATGGCAATATAGCCATTATGTATCCGATGATAATAAGTGTATGGGAAGTGAAAAGAATCAAAGAAATTGCAGAAAAAGTAAGGAAAGAGCTTGATGAACAGGGAATATTATACGGTAATCCCGAACAGGGCATTATGATAGAGACACCTGCTGCGGTAATGATAAGCGATGAACTTGCAAAAGAAGTTGACTTTTTCAGTATAGGAACTAATGACCTTACACAATATACTCTTGCAATAGACAGGCAGAATACGGAACTTGATATGTTCTATGATTCACATCATCCGGCAGTGCTTAAGATGATATCAATGGTTATTGACAATGCACATAAAGCGGGAATATGGGCAGGAATATGCGGAGAACTTGGTGCAGACCAGTCACTTACAAAAGAATTCCTTGCCATGGGTGTTGATGAATTATCGGTGTCACCGGGAAGCGTATTACCTATTCGCAAGATTGTTATTGAGACAAATGTTAAGGATTATAAGGCGAAAAAAAATGCTGACAAAACAAAGACATGAAGAAATGGTTAATATTATAAGAGAAAGAGGTAGCGTTACCACGAATGAGATGGCTAAGATACTTGGCATCTCAGAATCAACGGCAAGGCGCGACATTAATTTCCTTGCTGACACCGGCAAAGTTATAAAAGTATACGGTGGAGCTATGTTTGATCCGCAGGATGTGGATACTAAAGAAGATAGTTTTGAACAAAGAATGGATATTAATGCTACTGAAAAAGGCAAGGCAGCAGAAAAGGCACTTGAATTAATTACTCCGGATGATTTTATATATATAGATGCAGGAACTACAACAAAGTATATTGCGGACAATTTTAATATGAATGGCGTAAGAATTGTAACGAATGGCATTGAACATGCCAGAATACTTGCGTCAAAAGGCAATGAGGTAGTCCTTGTGGGAGGCAACGTCAAGATATCTACAGATGCAATTGTTGGAACATTAGCTGTAAATACACTTGATAAATATCATTTTACAAAGGGCTTTTTCGGAACTAATGGCATATCTTCGAAAGCCGGCTATACAACGCCCGATATTAATGAGGCACTTGTTAAGAAAGCAGCAATGCAGAAATGCAGTAAGTCCTTTATTGTATGTGATTCTTCAAAATTTAATACAATAAGTGCCGTAACTTTTGCATCTTTCAGAGAGGCAACCGTTGTAACCAATCTGTGTCCTGCAGAATTCTCAAAATATAAAAATATAATAGTATACTGACATTAAAAATCTCAAGGTGTATAATGACCTTGAGATTTTTTTGGTGAGGTGACAAAATGCAGGTTACGGAAAAAATAAATGCTTTGAGAAAAATCATGGGCGATAGTAATATTGATGCCTATATAATAGTTACTGACGATTACCACGGCTCTGAATATGTAGGAGATTATTTCAAAGAACGTGAGTATATGTCAGGGTTTACAGGTTCGGCGGGAACACTTCTTGTCATGACTGATTTTGCCGGACTATGGACTGATGGAAGATATTTTTTGCAGGCAGAGGAAGAACTGGCGGGTACAGGCATAGAACTTATGAAGAGCGGAGAAGCGGACTGCCCCTCAATAGAAGTTTTTTTGTATGACAAATTAAAAGAAAACAGTGTTGTGGGATTTGACGGAAGAACCGTGAATTGTAATTTTTTTAACAGACTAAAAAACAGGCTGGACAGTAAGAAAATTACCTACGCCATGGATAAAGACCTTGTAGATGCAATATGGAAAGACAGACCCGGAATGTCTTCGCGTAAAGTATGGGAACTGGATTATGAATACACCGGAATGTCAAGAAAGGATAAGATTGGACACCTTTTTGAAATAATGGACAAAAACGGGGCTGATGCCATGGTGCTTACTGCTCTTGATGAGATAGCATGGCTATTGAATTTAAGAGGTGATGATATTGAATATTGTCCCGTATTTTTAAGTTTTATGTATATCAGCAAAAAAATAAGCGTCCTTTATGTAAACCGCAGTATTTTAAGCGATGATATTATTAGCGGGCTTGCCGATGATGGCATTATAATTAAGGATTACGAGTCAGTATATGACAATCTGGCAGGAATAAGCTCGGAGAAAATCATGATTGACCCTTCAAGTGCCAATTGTTTTATAAAAGAAAATATTGCAATAAACAGCTTTGCATACGAGACGGAAAGCCCTGTTGAGCTTATGAAAGCGATAAAAAATCCTATAGAGACCGAGAATATAGAAAGTGCCCACATAAAAGACGGTGTGGCAGTTACTAAATTTGTCCGGTGGCTGACAGAAAACGTTAAAAAAGGCACTGTAACGGAAATGTCGGCAGCAGAGAAACTTGACGAATTCAGAAAAATGGGAGAGGGTTACATCGGACAAAGCTTTGCCCCTATCGTTGCATATAAAGAGCATGGAGCAATTGTCCATTATGAAGCTTCAAAAAAGACGGATGTTACCATGAAACCGGTAGGCCTTTGTCTTATTGATACAGGCGGACACTATCTTCAGGGAACAACGGATATAACCAGAACAGTTCCGCTTGGAAAACTGACAGAAGAAGAAAAGAAAGCATATACTCTTGTACTTATGGGTCATTTACGCCTTGCCGCAACGGTTTTTAAATATGGAGTTACAGGCGGAGGGCTTGATATTATTGCAAGGGAACCTTTGTGGGAATACGGAATGGATTTCAGACACGGAACAGGGCATGGCGTCGGATATCTTCTTAACGTGCATGAAGGACCACAGAGAATAAGCTGGAAAAATAATGATGTGGTGCTTGATGAGGGTATGGTTATATCCGATGAACCGGGGTATTACGAAACCGGAAAATTCGGAATACGACACGAAAATCTATTGCTTGTTAAGGCCGATTTACCGGAAACGGAATATGGAAAAATGTGTTATTTTAAAAATCTTACATACGTTCCTTTTGACAAAGAGGCACTTCTGCCTGAACTTATGACAAGCAGGGATATTATGCTCTTTAACAGGTATCAGAAGAACGTATATGAAAGGATATCACCTTATCTTTGCGATGATGATAAAAAATGGCTGGAATCCTACACAAAACCTATAGAAAACTTTACTTTTTGACGGATAAGTGTTATAAGTTAATTAGGTATATGTATTTACAGAAAGGAATGATTTTATGAAAGGTATTAATCTCCCGGTAAGAAATTCGGTATCATATTTATTTAATAATCTTAAGACGAATAGTCCTACACAGTCTATTTTTGACTGCCTTACAGAGTATAACAGTATACGTTCGGGAAGTTTTTATAAGCTTGCAAAGAGATATTATTCCAAGATTACCGACAGTGATACGAAGAGTAAGTTAAAAGATGTTTCGCATAGTATTTCCACATCTACAGCTGATAAGGAGAAACTTTCCAAGCTTAAGGAGAATGTTGAATCATTGTCTGCGTCAGTTGATATACTTACAGAAAGCGGCAGAAAGTCTGTTTTTTCAAAAGACAAGGACGGAAATTACGATACAGAGAAGATTTACAATGCAGTAAGCGGTTTTATTAAGAATTATAACAATGTTATTAAGGAAGCCAAGGATACGGACTCGTCATCCGTTAATACAGCGGCTACCAATATGATGAACAATACGGTTATTAATTCCAAAATGTTAGCGTCAATCGGAATTACGGCAGACGATAACAATATGCTTACGGTTAATAAAGATACATTTATGAAATCCGACATGACTAAAGTAAAATCTTTATTAAATGACAGAGGAAGCTATGGTTATTCATTAAGCGTTAATTCTTCAATGATTGAATTTTCCATAAAGAGTGAAATGAACAAAGCTAATACATATACAAATGTTGGTAATTTTTCTAATAATTACAATTCGGGTTCATTATTTAATTATATGATTTAAGGAGCATTACAATGAAAATAGGCATACTTGGATACGGCAATCTTGGAAGAGGAATAGAATGTGCCGTAAAGCAGAATGATGATATGGAACTTGCAGCTGTATTTACAAGGCGTAATCCGGATACAGTTAAAATATTGACAGAAGGCGTTAAGGTATATCCGGTTTCAGATATTTTGGAACATAAAGATGAAATAGATGTGCTTATCCTTTGCGGAGGCAGCGCTACGGACTTACCTGTACAGACTCCGGAATATGCAAAATATTTTAACGTAATAGATAGTTTTGATACACATGCAAGAATACCTGAACATTTTGACAATGTTAATAAGGCAGCTACGGAAAGCGGACACACGGCACTTATTTCGTGTGGATGGGATCCGGGAATGTTTTCACTTAACAGGTTATATGCCAATGCGATTCTTCCACAGGGTAAGGATTATACTTTCTGGGGCAAGGGCGTAAGCCAGGGACATTCTGATGCAATAAGAAGAGTTGAAGGCGTTAAGGACGGAAAGCAGTATACAATTCCTGTTGAAGCAGCACTTGAGGCAGTCCGTAACGGCGAGAATCCTGAACTTACAACAAGGCAGAAACATATAAGAGAGTGTTTTGTTGTTGCAGAAGAAGGGGCTGATCTTAATAAGATTGAAGAGACAATCAAGAATATGCCTAACTATTTTGCAGATTATGATACGACAGTGCATTTTATTTCGGAAGAAGAACTTAAGGCCAACCACAGTGGCATTCCACACGGAGGTTTTGTATTCAGAAGCGGCATAACAGGATGGAACGGTGAACATAAGCACATTATAGAATACAGCCTTAAACTTGATTCCAATCCGGAATTTACATCATCAGTCATAGTTGCATACGCCAGAGCAATTAACAGACTCCATAAGGAAGGCGTCAACGGCTGTAAGACAGTTTTTGATATAGCACCTGCATATTTAAGTAAGGCTTCAGGTGAAGAACTCAGGGCACACCTTTTATAATAAGAATAAGGAAATGGTATAATGCAGATAGGAAATTATAATATAACAGATAAAGAAATTGACCAGTATATAGCAACACTTGCACCTGAACAGCAGATGTATAAAGACGTTCCGGCATTCAGGGATCAGGTAAAATCACGACTTGAAGAGATTTCTCTTTTTGCGATGGAGGGTGAAGAAAAGCACCTTGATGATACAGAAGAGTATAAGAATACACTTAGTGTTGTAAGAAGAGACGTGCTGGGACAGTTGGCAATGGCTGAGATAATCAATGATGTGGATGTCACTGATGAAGAAGTTAAAGATTATTATGAGAACCATAAGGAACAGTTTGGAAGACCGGCTTCTGTAAGTGCAAGTCACATTCTTGTTGATTCTGAGGACAGATGTAACGAAATTAAATCCGAAATTGAAAATGGCGGCAAGAGCTTTGAAGATGCGGCAAAAGAATATTCTACATGTCCTTCCGGAAAGAGCGGGGGAAGTCTCGGTACTTTTGGTAAAGGACAGATGGTAAAGGAATTTGAGGATGCTTCATTTAACGGAGAACTCAATAAGATTCTCGGACCTGTAAAGACTAAATTCGGATATCATCTTATAAGAGTGGATGAGAGGCAAGACGCAAGTGTTATGCCTTTTGAACAGGTGGCTGACAAGGTCAAAGCTGCTGCAAAAAGAGCAAAACAGCAGAAAGTATATGACGAGAATGTTGCCAGACTGAGAGCAAAATTTGTCAGATAGAGGAGGAATTGAATGGACTATTATTCTGAAAACAATAATGATAACCGGCAATATTATAATCCGGGATATATTAAAAGGTCAGGCGGAAAAATAGCCGGTTCAGTTATACTCAGTTTTTTCATTGCTATTTTTTTATTTATTCTTCTTGGAATGTCAGCATTTAAACATTTAATGAAAGCTGATAATATTAGGAAAATGGCATCAAGACTTGACTTTAGTAAATTATCATCCGATATTCTTTTTGAAAGTACAGATGATGATGAGTCAATGTCTGATTATCTTTATGAAAAAATTGGTGAGATGAAGGATATTAAAGAAATTCCGAGGGATACTTTTGACGAATTTGTGGAAAAAGACCTTTCACCATATTTTAAAGGATTGCTTGAGGATACAGCAGACGCAATTGTTAACGGAAAAGGCGATATATCCTTTACACCACAGGATATAGCCGGTTTACTTGAAGATACAAATGTTGAAGGCATGGAAGACATTAAGCTTTCCGATGCTGATATGTCAGTGATAGAAAGTGCATTTGAGAATGGTAATGTTAAAAGCACAATAGAGCAGATTAACAATGGAACCCTTCTTGAGGAATTTGATATAGCAGGAAAAGTTTTTTCATCACTTGCATTTATGATTACAGCCGTAATACTGGCATTAATGATTATAGGAGTTGTTATTGTAAACAGACATTATGTCAAGGCACTTTTATTACATATCGGGATACCTTTCCTTATTGTAGGCCTGTTAAGTGCAATGACGACATTTTCAATCGCATCCGTTTCAATGTCAGCAATTAAGGGTGTTGACCATAACCTGGCTGCATTGGTCAGCATATTTAAGGATTCTGTAGTTACCACATTTACATTATTTACTGCCATAGTTGCAGGCCTTGGGCTTGTATTTACGGCAGCGGGATGTTTTGCACCACGCACAAAAGCAGATTCACAGATTTATAATTAATATATTTTAAGACAGTTCGTTTGTACCATCCTGTCTATAAATAAAACCAGGGCTCCCAAAGGGACGGCTCTGCTGTCCCTTTTATTTATAGTTTTAATATTAAGAAAGAAGGCAAATATGTATTCGTTAATATCTGAACACAGTTTTGATGCAGCTCATTTCCTTAAAGGATATGAGGGCAAATGCAGCAATATACATGGACATCGTTGGAGAGTAGTTGTCGAAATTCAAGGTGATGCATTGAAAAAAGACAGCCACACAAGAGGGATGTTAATTGATTTTGATGAGTTAAAAGAGACAATAAAAAAAGAAGTAGATTATTTTGACCATTGTCTGATAATAGAAAAAAATTCATTAAAAGAAAATACCTATAATGCACTTAAAGATGAAGGCTTCAGGATTGTTGAACTTGATTTCCGCTCAACAGCAGAAAATTTTTCAAAATATTTTTATGACAGAATAAGTGAAAAAGGTTATCAGGTAAAATGTGTGTCCGTATATGAGACACCAAACAACTGTGCCGTATACGGAGAATGATATGGCAGAATATAAAGTTGTTGAAACATTTGTAAGTATTAATGGTGAAGGAAGAAAAGCAGGTGAACTTGCATTTTTCTTAAGACTTAAAGGCTGTAACCTTGACTGCTCTTATTGTGATACCAAATGGGCAAATAAAGGAGATGCATCCTTTGAAATCATGGATGAAAATGAAATATACGGCCGTATTAAAAAATCAGGAATCCGTAATGTAACTATTACAGGAGGAGAACCGTTGTTCCGTAAGGATATGGCAATATTGTTGGAACTGCTTGATAACGATAGGGAATTATCCGTCGAAATTGAGACAAATGGAAGCGTGGACCTGAAACCTTACCTGCCGGTGTGCAAAAATATAAGTTTTACCATGGATTATAAACTTCCAACAAGCAGGATGGAGGAGCAGATGTGCCTTGGAAATTTTGAAATATTAAGGAACATTGACACCGTCAAATTTGTATCGGGAAGCATTAAGGATTTGGAAAAAGCAGAAGAAATCATACAAAAATATGACCTCTGCAAAAGAACAAAAGTATATATAAGTCCTGTTTTTGGGAATATAGATCCTGCTGACATAGTAGAATTTATGAAAGAAAGAAAAATGAATAAAGTTAGGTTACAGCTGCAACTCCATAAATTTATCTGGGATCCGGATAAAAAAGGCGTGTAACAGGAAAAGAGGCAGAAATGGCTATTGATAGAGAAGCAATTAAAAAGCATATAAGAGGAATACTTATTGCATTAGGTGATGATCCGGACAGGGAGGGCCTTAAGGACACACCCGAAAGAGTGGCAAAGATGTATGAAGAGGTCTTTGAGGGGATGAATTATTCCAACAAAGAAATCGCAGAAATGTTTAATAAGACTTTTGAACAGGGACTGGATACCATAACCGACAGTAAAGATATGGTATTGGTAAAAGATATTGATATTTTCAGTTATTGTGAACATCATCTTGCCCTCATGTATGATGTGAAAGTTTCCGTAGCATATATTCCCAACGGTAAAGTAATCGGTTTAAGCAAAATCGCAAGAATTGCCGATATGGTGGGTAAACGTCTGCAGCTGCAGGAAAAGATTGGCAGCGACATAGCAGAAATTATGGAAACGGTAACGGAGTCGGAAGACATTGCCGTGTATATTGAAGGCTGTCACAGCTGCATGACAGCAAGAGGTATAAAAAAGAATAACAGTAAGACCGTTACCACAACATTCAGAGGCGAATTTTCAAAGGATAAACTACTTCAGATGAAATTCCTTATGGGAATTAATAACAGACCTGCAGATTAAGAAAGGAGAAATTATGAGAGCATTGGTATTATCAAGCGGTGGAGTTGACTCTACCACATGCCTTGGCATGGCCGTTGATAAATACGGCAAAGAAAATGTAGTATCTTTATCTGTATTTTACGGACAGAAACATACAAAAGAACTTGAAGCTGCAACAAAAGTGGCAAAATATTACGGAGTTGAACATTTGGCAATAGATTTATCGCTTATTTTTAAGGACAGCGATTGTTCACTTTTGTCACATTCAACAGAAGAAATCCCACATGAAAGTTATGCTAAACAGCTTGAAAAGACTGACGGAAAGCCTGTGTCAACTTACGTACCTTTCAGAAACGGACTTTTTCTTGCAACAGCGGCAAGTATTGCTTTATCAAAAAAATGTGATGTTATATATTACGGGGCACATGCGGATGACGCAGCGGGCAATGCTTATCCTGATTGCAGTAAGGCATTTTATAATGCCATGAATACCGCTGTTTATGAAGGAAGCGGCAGGCAGCTTAAGATAGAGGCACCCCTTGTTACATGGAATAAAGCAATGGTTGTTAAAAAAGGATTGGAACTTAAAGTTCCTTATGAACTTACGTGGAGCTGTTACGAGGGCGGGGATAAGCCTTGCATGAAGTGCGGCACATGTATAGACAGGATGAAAGCATTTGAAGCAAATAATGTAAAAGACCCGGTTTTAGGAGAATGAATATGAGTGGCAGAAGCAAAGAAGAAACAGAAGGCGTAACCCTTTTAGGAAACCAGAAGGTAAAATATGCCGATAATTATGCACCTGAGGTGCTTGAAACCTTTATTAATAAACATCAGGACAATGACTATTTTGTCAAATTTAACTGTCCTGAATTTACAAGTCTTTGTCCTATAACGGGACAGCCTGATTTTGCAACCATAACAATATCTTATGTACCTGATGTAAGAATGGTGGAAAGCAAATCACTGAAGCTTTATCTTTTCAGCTTCAGAAATCACGGCGATTTTCATGAAGACTGTGTTAATATAATCATGAAAGACCTGATTAAACTTATGGAACCGAAATATATAGAAGTGTGGGGCAAATTTACTCCAAGAGGAGGCATAAGCATTGACCCTTACTGCAACTACGGAAAGCCCGGAACAAAGTGGGAGAGGATTGCCGGAGACAGAATGGCAAACCATGATATGTATCCCGAAAAAATTGATAACAGATAGAGTTAATTAAATCTTAACCTGAACCGATATAAAGAGTATAACAGGCAAAAGGATTTGCACACATAATACAAGGAGGTCATATATGGACGTTAATGTTTCAGGTAGTGTATCATCTACAAATACGTATTCAGACTATTCTTCTTCAAAGACAGCAGAGAAGAAATCATCTGAGTCTAAGGAAGATAAGGCTGCGGTATATGAGAAATCAGAAGTTAAGTCAAGTGCTACATACTCAATAAGCAAGATGAGTGAGAGCGACAGAGCAGCTCTTGTGCAGAAGCTTAAGCAGGACCAGGAAGACAGACAGAACCAGCTTACAAGTCTTGTACAGAAGATGTTTAATAATCAGGGTGCTACTTATGACAGTATCTGGAAGATGCTTTCAAGTGGGAAGTTCACAGTGGATGCACAGACTAAGGCACAGGCACAGGCTGACATTTCCGAGGACGGTTATTACGGAGTCAAGCAGACATCGGAGAGAATGTTTGATTTTGCCATGGCTCTCGCAGGTGATGATGTTGATAAGATGAAGGAAATGCAGGCGGCTGTTAAGAAGGGTTATGAACAGGCAGAAAAGACATGGGGCGGTAAGCTTCCGTCAATCTGCAGTGAAACACTGGATGCGGTTAATAAGCTTTTTGATGACTACTACAAGTCAAAATCTACAACAACAGAATAATATGCATGTGGCCACTTCAATGTGGCCCTTGTTATATACGGAGGATAGAGATGTCACGTTTAATAGGATGGAATGCGTTCGGAGTAATGCTTAGTATAATAATTGGATTTATACCTTCGATAATTGCATTTGTAAAACAGAATATATACAAAGGACAGGTTGTTTTATATCAGGGAATAGTTTTTGTTATTAATCTTGCAATATGTATTCTGCTGAATATTTTGCCTAGAATTATTGTTTTTAACATTATAAGAAATATATGGGATGTTGTATTTGCTGTAATCTGGATATATTTTCTTGTCCATGCAATCAAGGATAAGGAAATGCCAAGACCATAATGCTCTTTTGCTTGACTTTTTTTTAACATACTATAAAATTAATACTATAAATATTTTAGAGGTAACAGGCAATGAGTAAGATTATTTTAACAGGTGACAGACCAACCGGAAGACTTCATATCGGTCATTACGTTGGTTCACTTAAGAGAAGAGTTGAATTACAGAACTCCGGAGAATATGATAAAATTTATATAATGATTGCAGATGCCCAGGCATTGACAGATAATTACGATAATCCGGACAAAATCAGGGAGAACATTGTGGAAGTAGCGCTTGATTATTTATCATGTGGTATTGACCCTGAAAAATCAGTTATATTTATACAGTCAATGGTTCCGGAACTTACGGAATTAACTTTTTATTATATGAATCTGGTTACGGAAGCAAGACTTCACCGTAATCCTACAATCAAGAGCGAGATAGAGATGAGAGGCTTTGGCGGGACAATTCCTGCCGGATTTTTATGCTATCCTATCAGTCAGGCTTCTGATATTACAGCATTTAAAGCAACAACGGTTCCTGTAGGAGAAGACCAGATGCCTATGCTTGAGCAGGCAAGGGAAATCGTTAATAAATTTAATACAATTTACGGTGAGACACTTGTCGAACCACAGATTCTTTTACCTGACAACAAGGCTTGTTTAAGACTTCCGGGTACGGACGGCAAGGCTAAGATGAGTAAATCTCTGGGCAACTGTATTTATCTTGCAGACACAGAAGAAGATGTACGCAAGAAGGTTATGTCCATGTATACCGATCCTAACCATCTTAAAGTTGAAGATCCGGGACAGGTTGAAGGCAATACGGTATTTACTTATCTTGATGCTTTCTGTAAGGATGAGCATTTTGCAAAATTTTTACCTGATTATGCCAACCTTGATGAGTTAAAGGCACATTACCGCAGAGGCGGACTTGGAGATGTCAAAGTAAAGAAGTTCCTTAATAATGTAATGCAGGAAGAACTGGCTCCGATAAGGGAGAGAAGAAAATACTGGGAAAAGAATATTCCTGAGGTATATGATATCTTAAAGAGAGGCAGTGAGGAAGCACAGAAAGCAGCTGCAGAGACCCTTAAAGAAGTTAAAGCGTCTATGAGAATTAATTATTTTGAAGACGGCGCACTTATCAATGATACAATGAAAAAATATATGTAAAAAATAACACCGTGATTAGTCTTTGTGAGGCTTATCACGGTGATTTTTTATCTTTTTAAAGGGATAGTGCAGTCAAGACCGCTTGTATATGAAAGGTTGCCAAGTTCCTTAAGAACCGCAGGAGAATTGTCCGGTATTCTGTTGTAGGAATTCAGTAATGCACAGTCCATAAGTTCTATGGAATTCACATATCTAGGGATTTTACCATCCATAATATCAAAAACGGACTGGGTGGAGGTGATTGTGTCATCCCATGGGTTATACCACTCTTGGTGAGCTTCATTGCAGGAATCCTTAGAATGGGTTACATCGTTAATCAGAAGAGGGGATAAAAACGGATGATGGAATGTCATATCCTCGATTTTACTGATTACCTTGTGCTTATTGGCTTTTTTATCCATAATTATGCTGCTTTCAATCTTAAAGGATATAACGGCCGCTTTAATCATTCTTATGGAAATATCAATATCGTATGTAGCTAAAATTGCCTTGTGAAGAAGCCTTGCAATGGCATCCTGTTCTTTTGGTGTGATATCTATTGCTTTTTTGTGATTCAGTTCAGTTAAGCTCATGCCTTTGTAATGCATGAGGACTTCCCGGTCAATATCCGTTTCAAGACCGAAATGCACACCGAGAACTTCTTTGTCAGGCTTTGTGGTTACCCTGCAGTATACATAAGGATGAATAGCCGAATCCAGCAGATAGTGGCCTATAAAGCCTTGGATATATGCGTTGCAGGTCTCATAGTCTTCAAGTTCTTTTATTGTTGAGCAGGCAATTATAAGCTGGTTAAAAAATTCGCCTGTATTTTCCTTATGCATTTTATTGGCAATATTAGGAAAAAGACCTGATGAAGTGGGAAGAAAGTAAAAAAACAGGTCGGGTCCCTGAAGCCCAAGTGAATAAGCTTTATTGTGTTTTCTTATAATATCCTTGGCATTTCCTTTAGGTAAACCATGAAATGCGTTAATTCCAAAAATATGATGTGTTACAAATCCGGGCATAGCTCTGCCTCCTTAATATTTATCTTATAACAGTATAAACCTTTTGCTTATTTTGTAAACACTCATTTACTTGAATTATTTTATTTTATTTGATAGAATATGGATTTGAAAAAAATGAAATTGTAAAGAGGAAAAAATAATGGCATACAAAATTCTGGCATTTGATATTGACGGTACATTAACCAACTCTCAGAAAATAATTACGGAAGAGACCAAGAGAGCTATTTTTGCTGCAATGGACAAAGGCTGCAAGGTTCTTATCGCATCAGGCCGTCCTGTCAAGGGATTAAGAGGATATGCAGAGGAACTTCACCTTAAGGAAAACGGCGGTTATATTCTTTCGTTAAACGGAGGGTATATAATGTCCTGTGCCGATGAAAAGGTACTTTATGATGTAAAGGTACCAAAAAAATATTACAAGGAAATATATGAACTTTCTAAGAAACACGGCGTTAATCTTCTGACATATCAGGGTGAGACCGTTATCTCTGAAGATATAGATGACGAATATCTTGATATCGAAGCAAGACTTAACGGATTACCTAAGAAGAAAGTGGACAATCTTTATGAGTATCTGGATTTTGAAGTTAATAAGTTCCTGATGACAGGAGACGGAGATTATCTTGCCGAGGTTGAAAAAGATGTATATGATAAACTTCACAATAATCTTGACGTATACAGATCGGAACCTTTTTTCCTTGAAATCCTGCCAAAGGATGTTAATAAAGGAAAGGCTCTTGAAGCACTGCTAGCCATTCTCGGGGTAGACAGGGATGAACTTATGGCATTCGGAGATGGTTATAACGATAAAACAATGGTAGAATATGCAGGGCTTGGTGTTGCAATGGGCAATGCCAAAGATGTGGTAAAAGAAGCTGCAGATTACGTTGCTCCTACAAATGACGAGGATGGTATCGTAGAGGTAATCCATAAATTTATACTGGACTAAAATGCTTTAAAGTGTTAAACTGATGTAGTAAAAAAGTTAGAAACAGGTGGACATTATGAGCAAAAATGTAAGAACCAGTCAGGTAGATCATTTGTATGAAGCTATACTTTGCCTGAAAGATAAATCGGAATGTTATGCTTTTTTTGAGGATATATGTACCGTTAAGGAAATAGAGACAATTTCGCAACGATATGAAGTAGCTAAGATGCTTAGGGAAAACAGGACATATATTGATATTGCGGAAGCTACCGGAGCATCTACTGCAACTATAAGCAGGGTAAATCGTTCCCTTAATTATGGCTGTGACGGATATGATATGGTTTTTAAACGCCTTGACGAAGAAAAAAAAGACGAATAATCAGGTCATTAATAAATTTTTAGTGACATTTTATTTTATATAGGTTATAATTTAACGGAAATAACTAATTAATGTGTGGAGGTACAGTTAGATGGGAATTATTTCAAGATTCAAAGATATTATGTCAGCTAACATTAATGCATTGCTTGACAAGATGGAAGATCCTGAGAAGATGGTAGACCAGTATCTCAGAAATCTCGAAAGTGACCTTGGTAAGGTTAAGCAGGAGACAGCATCAGTTATGGCTGATGAACAGAGAGCCAAGAGAGAACTGGATGCATGCAATGCACAGATTGATGAACTTCAGAAGTATGCCGAGAAGGCAGTAGTTGCCGGTAATGATGAGGATGCAAGGAAGTTCCTTGAACAGAAGCAGACTCTTGTAACTAAGCAGCAGGCATTACAGCAGACATACACTCTTGCGGCAGACAATGCTGACAAGATGCGTCAGATGCATGATAAGCTTGTTAATGATATCAGCACTCTTAATGCCAGAAGAGATACAATCAAGGCTAAGATTAAAGTTGCCAAGGCACAGCAGACAGTCAATAAGATTGGAGCAAGTGTTGCCGGAGCAGACAAGAATCTTTCAGCTTTTGATAAGATTGAAGCTAAGGCAGATAAGATGTTAGATGAAGCTAACGCAATGGCAGAGCTTAATCAGTCAGGCAGAGACAATACAGTTGAGAACCTTAAGGATAAATACACAGTTTCTTCACCTGCGGTTGATGATGAATTAGCAGCTATTAAAGCTAAAATGGGAATGTAGTTATATTACATAAGACATCAATTAAGAGGCAGCAGCCTTTGAATCGGGAGCCCGGCGGGCTCCCATTTTGTTATGGCGACGAGTAAAATGTAAAATGATACAAAGCCCAATGCTTGAATTAAGGACTTTGTATCATTTTATATTTGATGACCGCTAATCATCGAGCCACCGGGCGAGATGAGGAGCGACTTGCCGCTGCAAGATGATTACGAGGAGAACGTAAAATATGAGCATATATGACAAGCTTAACGAACAACAGAAAGAAGGCGTTTTTACAACAGAAGGTGCCGTTCTGATTCTTGCGGGTGCCGGCTCAGGAAAAACGGGTGTGCTTACCCACAGGATAGCCCATCTTATAGATGATTTAGGTGTGAACTCCTACAATATCCTTGCGATAACTTTTACCAATAAAGCGGCAAAAGAGATGAAAGAAAGAGTTGACAGACTGGTGGGAATGGGCGCCGATTCAGCATGGATTATGACTTTTCATGCTGCCTGTGTAAGGATTCTGCGAAGATATATATGCAGAATAGGATATGACAATAATTTTACCATTTACGATACGGATGACCAGAAAAGCGTCATAAAAGATATTTTAAAAAGAAAAAACCTTGATCCTAAACAGTACAAGGACAGAACTATTTTATCTGTTATTTCCAATGCAAAGGACAATCTTATTTCTCCGGATGACATGTATCAAAGCTCGGGCGGCAATTACAATACCATGAAAACGGCAGAAATCTACAGGGAATATCAGGAACAGCTTAAGAAAAACAATGCGGTGGATTTTGATGATATTATAGGCCTTACGGTAAAACTTTTTAACGAAGATAAAGAAGTATTAAAATATTATCAGGAACGCTTCAGATATATAATGGTTGATGAGTATCAGGATACCAACAGGGCACAGTTTAACCTTATAAGACTGCTGGCAGGAGGTCACGGTAACCTTTGCGTGGTAGGTGATGATGACCAGTCAATTTACAAATTCAGAGGAGCGGATATAAATAATATCCTTGATTTTGAAAAATATTTTAACGACGCTAAAATCATCAAACTGGAGCAGAATTACCGATCAACCCAGAAAATCCTCGATGTAGCCAACGAAGTCATCAAAAACAATGCGGGACGTAAAGACAAGAGACTTTGGACATCAGTTAAAGACGGAACAAAAGTCATTTTTAACGTATATGAAAATGGATATGAAGAGGCGAGAGGCATAGCAGAGGATATTGCCCACAGACATCTCCATGATAGAAAAGATTACAGTGATTTTGCCATACTTTACAGAACCAATGCACAATCACGTTCCCTGGAAGAAAAACTCATAGAAAAAAACATTCCATACAGGATATACGGCGGCATAAATTTCTACGCAAGAAGAGAGATAAAAGATATTCTTGCTTATTTAAAGACAATTGACAATGCAAGGGATGACCTTGCCGTTAAAAGGATTCTTAATGTACCGAAACGTGGAATCGGGGCAACTTCTGTCGCAAAAGTAGATGATTACGCATACGAAAACGATATCACTTTTTATGTTGCTCTAAGACAGGCAAAAGAAGTACCGGGCCTGCAAAGAGCCGTATCGAAGGTGGAAGGCTTCGTAACCCAGATAGAAATTTTAAAATCCAAATCCCAGTATATTGGTGTGGGAAAATTAATTGAAGAGATAATCGAAACCGTGGGTTACAGTGACTACATTGATGCCGAAAGCGAATCTGATGAACAGGCAACGGAAAGACGCCAGAATATAGACGAACTGATTTCAAAAGCCGTCCAGTATGAAGAAACGGTGGATGAACCGTCACTTTCAGGTTTCCTTGAAGAAGTTGCCCTCGTTGCGGATATTGATAACCTTGATGAAAATAATGATATGGTTTCACTTATGACAATACATAGTGCAAAAGGTCTTGAATTTCCTATAGTATATCTGGCAGGAATGGAAGATGGACTTTTCCCAAGCTATATGAGCATTTCCACAGGTGACGAGTCCGACATTGAGGAAGAAAGAAGACTCTGCTATGTGGGAATTACGAGAGCAAAAGAAACACTTATTATGAGTGCTGCAAGGATGAGGACTGTGCGCGGTGAGACCCAGATGAACAGAACATCAAGATTTGTAAGAGAAATCCCTAAAGAACTTCTTGCTGAAAGTGCACAGATGTTGAAAAAAAATTCAGAATATTCCTCTATTACGGGAAAAGACCACATGGAGCTGCCTGTAAGAAAACGTGGACAGGTTGCATTTAACTCCTACCAAAGAGAGGCAATTTCCAATACCGTTTTTGATAAAAAGACTGATTCTGCCCCTGATTATGTCGTAGGAGACAGGGTACGCCACATAAAATTCGGTGAAGGAACGGTTGCGGATATGATTAACGGTGGCAGGGACTACGAGGTAACAGTTGATTTTGATACTGCAGGACGAAAGAAAATGTTTGCCGGTTTTGCAAAATTAGTTAAAATTTAAGGAATTAACTATAGAAATATGTATAAAATAGTGGTAAAATATATCTATAATATTATCTATACTATTTAATAGGAGGTTTAGATTATGGAAGAACAGAAATCTAAGAATAAATTATTAAAAGTTTTCGCAATCATTGGAGTAATTGTAGCAGTTGCAGGTGTCGTAATTGCGCTTTGCAAATATTTTAAACCTGATTATCTTGAAGATTATGAAGATGATTTTGAAGATGATTACGAAGACGAAGACGAAGAAGAATAATCTTTGCTAAAGTGAAAAGAGGTGGAACATCCGGCCACCTCTTTTTTTGCACGTTATATAATAGAATTTATCCCATTAACTATATAAACAATTGGAGGACGAATGAATCACAAAGCTAGAAATGAACTGATAGAAGTTATAAGCGGTCTGGTTATGCTTGTTGCCGGTATTTTTCTTATTGTATCAAAGACGAAGATTATCTCAGGATTCCTTGGAGGCAATGATACATGGAGAAACTGGCAGAGATTAGTTGCATTATCTCCACTTATCGTTGGCATCATTATGATGATAATCAAGCCAAAACTCAGAGTGTCCAAAATAATTTCGTTTGTCGGCGTTATGACGATAATAGTAATTCTTTTTATTGACACGACAATTATTATAGTCAAAGAAATAAAAGCATTTGAATTGATAATGGATTTAATTCTCATTGTTGGAGGAACTGCCATTATATTTTTTGCCCTGTTTTCAAACAGAAAAAAGACAAAAAAGGAGATATGAATGAAAAAAGGTGAAATATACGAGGGAAAAGTTACTGAAGTTAATTTCCCTAATAAAGGAAAAGTTGAATGTGAAAATGGTACGGTTACTGTCAAGAATGTAATTCCCGGACAGAATATCCGTTTTATGATTAATAAAAAAAGAAGCGGCAAATACGAAGGCAGATTGTTGGAGGTGCTTGAAAAATCACCCCTTGAGTCCGTTACGGACATCTGCCCTCATTTCGGTGTCTGCGGCGGTTGTGCATATCAGTCGGTATCTTATGAAAACCAGCTTGCAATCAAAGAAGGCCAGGTTAAAAAACTCATTGACAATGTCTGTTCCGATTATGAGTTTTTAGGTATTACAGGCAGTCCTGTAACAACAGCCTACAGAAATAAAATGGAATTTACTTTTGGTGATGAGTTTAAGGACGGCCCACTTTCTTTGGGACTTCACAAAAAGAACAGTTTTTATGATATTTTAACGGTTACCGGCTGTAGAAATATAGACGAGGATTACAGTAAAATTCTCAAGATCACCGTGGATTATTTTAATGAAAAGAAACTTCCTTTTTATCACAAAATGACACACGAGGGCTACCTTCGCAATCTTCTTGTCCGCAAGGCATACAAAACAGGCGAGATAATCATTGATATCATCACATCCACACAGATTGATTTTGACCTTTCCGAGTATGTTGAACTTTTGAAAAAAGCAGATTACAAGGGTACTCTTAACGGAATTTTACATACCGTAAACGATTCCCTTGCAGACGCGGTAATTAATGAGGGAACTAAAGTCCTTTACGGCAGGGATTACATATACGAGGAACTTCTCGGTCTTAAGTTCAAAATAACACCGTTTTCTTTTTTCCAGACAAACTCTCTTGGAGCAGAGGTGCTTTACACCAAAACCAGGGAATTTGTAGGAGAAATAGACAACCAGGTTGTATTCGACCTTTACAGCGGTACCGGCACCATCGCCCAGATTCTTGCACCAGTCGCAAAAAAGGTTGTTGGTGTTGAAATCATTGAGGAGGCTGTTGTTGCCGCCAGGGAAAACGCCCGCCTTAACGGTCTTGACAACTGCGAATTTATTGCCGGCGATGTTCTTAAAGTAATAGACGATATCAAGGACAAGCCCGACATGATCGTTCTTGACCCTCCAAGGGACGGTATCCACCCTAAGGCAATAGACAAAATCATCGATTTCGGCGTCAACAAGATAGTATACGTTTCCTGCAAGCCTACAAGCCTTGCCAGGGACATTGAGATTTTCGAGGCAAGAGGCTACAAGGTTAAGAAAGTGTGCTGTGTGGATATGTTCCCAGGGACGGGACATGTGGAGACGGTATGTTTGATGGAGAGAGAAAAACAATAAATCAAAGAGAACATGATCGGTGTTGCCGGATATGATTATTCCGCAATGCAGAAAGGGATAAATAAACCCCTGAAATAGGGTAGAGATACGACTGATGGTCTGTAATGGCTGTCGGTCGTATTTTTCTTTTTTTATTTGGATTGAGTGAAAAAATAGTATGAAAACAGCAGAAATGCTTGACTTTATAGTGTTTTAGGGTGATTTCTATATTGCCAAAAACGAAAGTCGTTCTTATTTATTATGATCAAGGAAAATTGATTGAATAATGTAGCTTTTTACTGCAGCGTCAATTATTGTGACAGAGACTACTAACAAGACCTGAAAGATGTTATGAAACGTCAGGAAGGGTTCCGTATGGTGTTTTTCATCAGCAGAGCTACATGTTTGCAACAGAAGGTAAAGTTGTAAATTATGACTTTATTGAAAAAGTTCATAGAGGTCTTGGGGACAAATTATCACATTCTGGAAAGTACAGTGAATAGATGGAATGCAACGATGCCTATTCAGCACCTTATGGAGGATGGGTTTACAATGGTTCTGTTTGGTCAGGGTTACAGAGATATGTCGTCTGATACTGAGGAATTTAGTAAGATGTTATTTGAAAGAAAAATTGTTCCTGGGGACAATACAGTTCTTTGTTGGATGATTGAAAATGTAGTAGTAGAAACTGATGCAACAGAGAATATCAAAGTAACGAATACAACGGGAGAATGTAGATGGTATTGTTGTGGCTACCATGGATTTAGATAGAGCTGTAAGAAATCAAGATAATCAGGGAAGAATGTATGATAGTCGAGGAATTGTCATACGATATATAGATTAGAGAGGTGTTTATAATGTCGAATAGCATTGAAAAATGGCCTAAATTTTGGTATGATAACCGTAGATTAATAATAGGAGGGATTGCGGTGGATCCAATTACTCAAAAGTTTTTAGGCGAATTTTGTAAATCATTTGAAATAGATGAAAAGAAGATGGATACAGCATTTGAATATTTTTGTAATTATTGTTGTGTTAATAAAGAGAATGGAATTGTTGATATTAAACTCGAAGAAATGTCAACGGGAAGGAATGCACAGGGAATAGATGGAATTGCTATTATTGTAAACCATAAGTTAGTGACATCTATTTCTGAGATTGAATTTCAAATTCAAAATTCGAGAGTGTTAGATGTGAATTTTGTTTTTATTCAAGCGAAGACTTCTTCTTCATTTGATAATACATTGATGCTCAACTTTTTTGAATTTACTAAATCTTTTTTTGGAGGCGATGGTAGTGAATTTATAACTCCTGAAATCCAGAATTTCTTTGAAATGAAAGAGTTTATTTATGATAATGCGGAGTATATGACAGAGAGTAATCCTAAATTATCAATGTATTATGTAACTACTGGTAAGTGGGTTAATGATAAAACGCTTGTTAAATTAAAGGATAGAAATGAAAAGGAATTACAAAATTTAAATATTTTTTCTGAAATAAGATTTGTTCCATGTGGTGCAACAGAAATACAGTCGCTGTATAGGGGAACAAAAAACTTATTAACAGCAAAATTTAAATTTGAGAAATGTATTGTTATGTTTGGAGATGAGGACAGTGATAGCATAGGATATAGTGGTGTGATTCCATTTAGGGAATATAGAAAAATTATCATGGGTGACGGAGATTCACTAAAGCCTGTTTTTGATGACAATATTCGTGATTTTTTGGGAAATAGAAATCCGGTTAATAAAGCAATAACAGCGACTTTGCAAGAATTGGATAATAACTCGTTTTGTATGTTGAATAATGGAATTACAATAATTGCTGAGAAAGTACAGATAACAGGAACAACTGCTGTGCTTACAGATTATCAAATTGTAAATGGTTGTCAGACAAGTCATGTTTTGTATGAAAATAGAAATCTAGCTGGGATTGATGAGCTATTAATTCCAATAAAAGTTATAGGAACGAAGGATGATATTACCCGTAATAATATTACTAAAGCAACAAATAGTCAGACATCAATAAAGCCTGAGCAGTTAGAAGCACTATCAGATTTTCAAAAGAATTTGGAAACATATTATAGTACTTTTGAAGGAGAACGAAGACTATATTATGAACGAAGGACTGGTCAATATCGATTAGAATCTATCCCAAAGACAAGAATAGTTAATATACCTCAACAAATAAAATCTGTATCTGCTATGTTTTTGAATAACCCACATGGTGTTTCAGGTAATTATGGAACAATTGTTAAGGCGGTTGGAAATAAGATATTTAATACGAATGATCAGAAGATCTTATATTATACTAGTTCCATCACGCAGTATAAAATTGAAAAGTTGATATCTGAGGGTGTGATCGACAAGAAATATAACAAATCACGTTATCATGCAATGATGCTCTTTAGAATTTATGTATCTGGTAAAAGAGTTCCTCGTTTTAATGAAAATAAAATGGAGGACTATTGCAATAAGATTATTGATATATTATTTGACGAGGAAAAATATAAGACAATATTTTTGAAAATCATCGAGTTTATTGTGGCACAGGATGAAGTTGATTTTGATGATAGAAAGACATTTGAAAGAAAAGAAACAACTGATTTACTATTAAGTAAGACCACTGAATTAAAAAGATATATAGCTGGAAAGTAATGATGTAAAGCACTTATGTTAATATTCATAGGTGCTTTCTCTATGCACAAAAAAGGAAAATAAAATTTGAAATAGAGAGTTTGCTTGGATCTGGTCTGTCAAGAGATAAGTCTACTGACAAGATGGGTAGAAAAGTGTGAAAGATAGAAAGTTTTATAGATGGGGGAACAAATGGTATTAAGATGATAAAGATTGGAATATCACATGTTAAATTAGTTGAAATAAAAATGGGTATTAAAATAATCTTTTATATTTAATGGAAATATATAATAAAATAGTTGAGTGAAAAGTTAAATTCCACTTGTAAACTTAAATTCCATGCCGAAGACTAAATTCAGCTTTTTAGGGTTTGACAGATGCTGTCAGACCCTTTATTGTGGAATTTAGTTCTTCTAGATAGTGTATTTCTTAAAAAAGAGTATGCGGTCGCCAGCAACTGGAATTGGATCCTGCAAGACTGAATTCCACCTGCTTAGGGGCAAAAGTGTGGTGGCTCATATCCGCAGATTTAATTTTTTAGAGCATTTATCGCAGAGTAATTAAAGTGTTGACATTAGGCACTCATATCCATTGCTATAGGCATGGAAACAGAAATCGCACCTAGCTCGATAAGGACCAGGTATAGATATCCCTAATGTGAACACATGAAATACCAGCTTCTCATTCTTGCGTGTTACGCATTTACTTCAATTTTACCTTTGAGTAGTGCGGGCGTAAGTATTACTTCGTCCGCAGGTATTTCTATCAAACCGAAGAAATCTAATAGTTCTTTTGGTAGCATCATTTTGGCTAAAGTAAATGGAGTTAGCCCTCCTAAGCTTTCACGACATGAACTGTTGGTATGACTCATCATAAGATTTACATCTTTCTGTGTTAATCTGTCAAAAGTAGTGATTGTTTTGGGGCAGATTTTTCGTATGTACTCATGATTCTTTTCACAGTGTGGTTTTTGCCATAATGCCATTGGATCGTAGTAATAGATGTTTGTTCTTAGGATGTTATCTATTCCGCATTCTAAAGAATCCGGATGCTTGAATTCACCACCCCTGTCAGTGACAATCAGGGGCATTGTCTTACAGAAAAGATGTGTTCCAATTGCTTTATTAATCTTATCAAAAGTATTTTCGACACCAATAGATTCCTTAGAGTCAAGAAGGTAAGCCATCATGAAATCTGCATAACAGAAATGCAGAGTTAAAAGGACTTTGCGGCTTCCTTCCGGGCCGATAACGGTATCCATTTCAGTAATCTTGTTATCAGGATACTCTTTGATATAATCTTGATAATCCTTATATGTGCGGTTCTCGAAAATGCCCGTGTCATCGATTTCTGTTCCGTGGACCTGACGAGGCTTGTAAGTTATTTTCTTTGGAAGATCCATGTTCCTAACAGAAAGGACCCCTGCATCGATGTAGTTATAGATTGTTTTTTCGCACTGTGTTATTTCGGGGTGATTCTGAAGGATTGTGTATATCGATTGTCCGTTTTCAACCAAAGGACTAACGATATCGTCCAGCACTTTGATTTCTTCTTCAGTAGCATTTATACCGGCTCTGGACTCTACAAGAATAGTTCGGTATTCTTTTTGAGCTCTTGTGGCACGATAATAGTACTTATCAAGACGACATCTACTTTTCTTTGAACATCCATTGCACACATAAGGAGCCTTCTTGGTTTTGGGACAGGAGTAATCAAAGGGAACGTAATCCTTGCAAAAATTATGGCATTTATTACATCTCTTACATTCTCTTTTGCAAAAGAGTTCAGTACTGCATACATTCTTTCTGTGACAGTCTTTGGATAGAGCACAACGAAAGACAGGTTCATTGAATTTACTATGTTCCTGAAAGGATCTATGCTTCTTGATTTCTTTGGCAATGGTAGTAGGATCTTTGCCTAATTCTGCAGCGATGGTAGATAATGGTTTGGAAGCATCCAATCCTTTTTCAATCACTACACGGTTATCTTGATTCATATGTTTTTGGTTAGTTTCTATTTTTCTTGACATATATACCTCATTTCTACTGCGGATAAGAGGCAATATGTAGAATACATGGGATTAGGCTAGAATGTAAGACTAAATTCAGCCTAGGGTGGAATTTACTTTTTTATTTAACATATATAATAAAATTGCATTATAGAGTTGAAAGTGCTTGATAAAAATGCTAGAATCATAAAAAAATAATAATCCGAAATATAATGAGCTAAGTTGGAGTTGACTAATGAACTGAACATTATGAGAATGTTTGATTGTGATTTGTGTGTTACAATTAGTCATTGATGGTTGGATGAAAGCCAGAGTTTTTATCTATGAATGTTAGAAAAGACTGCTACAGTCAAGAAGGATTTATTATGGAAAATTTAAGTTTGTACTAGTTGGAAAAAGATATGATTTTACTTATTATGAGAGGAGAAAGATATGAAGTTTTTACATATATCAGATATGCATTTTGATCCTATAAATGATGGTGCAGATACAGTAAAGCTTAGAACTAAATTTATAAACTATCTTAAAGAAAAAAATATAATTGTTGATGAACTTTTTTTTACAGGAGATTTTCGGCATGCACGTAATCAACAAGGTCAACAAGAAGAGGCAGTTGTTCGAAATGCGTGTGATTTTTTGATATCTATTGCATTTAGTGTAATAAAGGACAGAAATAACATATATAAACATATACATATTGTGCCAGGAAATCATGATTTATCAATAGGAAATAAAAAAATTCTTGATGAGATATATGAAAAGTACGATCCGTATAAAGCAAACTTTAAAGAAGTAATGGATGATGGCCGGACAGGGTTGAGCATATTGTTATCACGTTTCTCTTTTTTCCAACAGTGTGCAGAATATTTAAGAAATAATATGTGGTGTAATTTGAGGGACGGGGAAGTATGTCCTGTGAGGAAACTTGAAAATTGCAGTATAATATACATAAATACTGCAATTGCAAGTGGTCGGGATGATGAAAGAGGAAAGTTATATATAGGTCGTCAATATATTGAAAATGCTTTTCAACAGGTAACAGATAAAAATCCAGATATGCCTATAATTGTACTTGCACACAATGTTATAGACGATATTGAGCAGGAAGAACGGATAAAGATAAAGAATTTAATTGATGATTTGGAAATTCCTGTTGTTTGGTTATGTGGGGATTCGCATGATATAGAATATAATAATTCTTATAATGTTGCATATATTACTGCTGGTTGTCTTTTACAGGAGCGAGGAACTGAAGCAAGTTTTTATGTTGGCCAGCTTAATGAATGTGGATTATGTTTTGAAGCTCATGGATATGATAGTAAACATTCAGGGTGGGAATATAAAGAGATTGTAACAAAGCGAATTAACAATTCATTACCAGATAAGTTAAGAATTAGAGAGAAAAAAGTAGGTTTAATTAATAATCTTGGGCTTCCTAATAAATATTTTTCAGGTAGAGAGAAGGAGTTAAATCAAATTGATAGATATTTTCAACAAGGTGAGGTAACAATGATAAATATATGCCAAACAATTTCTGGATTAGGAGGTGTAGGGAAGACTCAATTAGCGTTAGAGTATGGTTATCGATTTGGAGGAAACTATCCAGATGCGGTTTGGTTTATTGTTGCTGATGAATCAGTCTCTATTTACAAAAGTTTTGTTCAGTTTGCAATTACTGTAGGGATATCATTACCAACAGAATGTCAAATTAAAGACTTGCAACTGGTCATTAGAAACTGGCTTAGCAATCATGATAAATGGTTGATGATTATTGATAATATTGAAAATTTTGAGGATATAGAAGAATATTTGCCTAAAGTATTAAAAGGACATTTTATTATCACAACAAGAGATTCAAATATTGATATTGGAGTTAAATGCCCATTGGATGTCTTTTCAGAAGGAGAGGCTGTAAATTTTTTGAAGAATCGTATATATGGTAAGGGAGAAAAAAAAGAATATGATTTTGAAGATTTTGAAAATATGGCACCTAAACTTGTAAAACGATTAGGTAACCTGCCACTAGCGTTAGAACAAGCAGGTGCATATATTTTTGTGACGAAATGCTCAATATCGGAATATTTAGATATTTTGGAAGAGAATGGGTTAAGGATGTTTGATGAAAAGGAAGATTATGCAGTCCCTTTATATTATGAGAAAGTGGTAAATACAACTTGGAATGTTTCCATTAGCAATATTGCGAATGAGGGCGCAAAGCAGTTATTTTATCTTTGTTCTTATATGGATTCTCATAAAATACCAGTTGATTTCTTTATTCAGACAAGAGATAAATTACCGACACCTTTATGTGACGATTTGGAAAGTGGTCTTTCTAAAAATAGAATAGTTACAGAATTGAGAAAATATTCTCTTATTGGTGGTAATGCAAAGTATATAGATGTTCATCAATTAGTTCAAGAAGTTGTAAGAAATCAATTGGGTGATGAGAAAAAATGGGTAAACTTGTGTTATTCATGCATTGGTGAATATTTGCCAACGAAATATGATGATAAAAAATCTAGAATACAGTTTTTTGAGATTTCAAATCATTGTGAAAGCGTTTTAAATAGAATGAATGAGGTGAAAAAAGACGAAGATTATTTAAAGATTCTTTTTAATATGGGATATGGATATTGTGTGAATGGGAATTACAAAAAATCATATGACTTTCACAAGAAAGAATTGAGAGTTATAGAGAACGTGTTCCCCAAAAATTTAAAATCCATTGCGCGTTCATATAATTATATAGGTTTGGCATGCTTTTATCAGGGAAATTATAAAGAGGCTAAGTACTATTATAAAAATGCCATTGATGTAATAAGAGAGTTCAAAAATTGTAAAAAAGAATTGGCTGAAATATATAATAATTTTGCTTTGGTGTACAGAAGGCAGGGAAAGTATAAAAAGGCAATTAAAATGTATTTTGATAGTTTGGCATTAAAAAATCAAATATATAATTATGAAAATAATAGCATTGCAGAGACTTATAATAATATAGGAGTAGCTTATTATTGGGATAATAAGTTTAAAAAGGCTTTGAAATGGCATTTTAAAGCAAAAAAAATTAGGGAAGATATTTTATCTCCGGATGATCCAGATTTGGCAGAAACTTATAATAATATTGGTGTTGTGTATTTTGCACAGGGAAAATACTCGGAAATATATAATTATTATGAAAAAGCGTTAAATATTAGAAGAGAAGTTTTGGGAGAGGAACATCCAGAGACTACAATGACATATGATAATATAGCATCATATTTTGCAGTCATCAAGAAGTATGATGAGGCTATTGAGTATTTTGAGTATGCGTTGAAGATTCGATTGGATAAATTGGGAGAGGATCACGTGGACGTAGCGGCTACTTATAATAATATGGCTTATGTATACAGACATCGAAATGATGATGCTGATGCGAAACTGATTGAATCAAGAAAAAAACAGGATGACAAAACCGCAATTAAATATTATGAAAAATCGTATGAAATATTTGTTAAGAATTTCGGAAAAAAACATCCGCATACTATGGAAGTATTTAAGAATTTATCTGATATGTATAAGTGCATAGGATCTGAAGGGTATACAGAGTAATTGATTAATAATATTTATACATGTCACAGGTTTTCAAAATCAAAAATACATAATATGGTAAATAAAATGCTAGTATTCTAAACTTTCAGGCAATAAATAAAGGATAGGAGACTATGAAAAAATCTGTAATTTCAAAATTATATGATATTTAAGACAATTGAAGAATGAGGTGATCACGAAAAGTTGGATTTTTTACGAGGAGACTCAGGTCGTCTTGTTTTTTCCTTATGCAGCTAGAAGGTGGAGCCTGTATTTTTAACAAGCTCACCGTCCTAACCTTTCCTTTTATTCGTTTCTAAAACGTTTTATCTTTCTTTTTAATTCATAGTAGATGTAATAAACAATACAGTAATAAATAGGAACAGAGGTGTATTTTGTTTTGAAAGAGAGATGAGGTGTTGTTCTGTTTATGATAGCTAATTAAAGAAATTATATGCCATCAGGTACTTATTTTAGATATTTATATAGATAAGACGAAAGGTTAGCTGGGAGAATATTATTAGAAAACGACAGGGTTGATATTGATACGATGGTAAGTAGAAGTTTGATATTTGTAATATATGTTGAAATTTACTATTGTGCGGATTATAAAAAATTTGTAGATGAAAAATAATGATTAATGTTGTATAATACAGGTGACGGATAATTTTTAGTTATCGGTTATGTGATATATGAA